>JAEHJW020001235.1_pt1 | contig 40628 bp, 52 predicted proteins | sample 9271431 | NCBI WGS metagenome assembly JAEHJW02 | reverse complement strand
CTCGCGGGTCTCGTCGGCCCTCGGGGCCGCCGGGATCGCAGGGGCGACTCCCGAGGGCATCTCCGGGCTCTACGACACCTGGAAGACGAGCGCCGCCGCGGCGAAGAAGGCGATGGACGAGGCCAATGCCGCGGCGAAGAAGGCCCAAGAGGAACAGGCCGCGCTCGACGCCTGGTGGGCGAAGGACCAGCAGCAGACGATCGCGCGCATCACTCAAACGCTGACGAGCAGCCAGGCTGAGTGGCAGCGGGACATCGCCGAGAAGACGGCGGGCGTGGCCGACTGGGTCCAGGAGCAGCTCGGGGTGGTGGCGGAGTATCAGGACAAGACGGCCGCGCTCTGGTTGACGGGCACCGACGCCCAGCTGGCCCAGCTCGACATCCAGCAGAAGGCCGACCAGGCGTCGCTCAAGAAGCGGTTCGGCGACAACGCCGTCTTCTTGCAGCAGATGCTCACCGCGAACGCGCAGTATTTCGACGCGCTACGCCAGCAGATTCGCGAGAGCCACGGCGACTGGATCGACTACTTCTCGCAACTGGAAACGGCGGCGCAGACGCTCGCGCAGAGCCAGCGCGCCGGTGTGGCGGCGGTGGGCCTCGGACTCGTGACCATCGCGAGCGGCCTCAAGACGACCCTGCAGATGGATGCGCGGATCGCGCTGGACCTGAAGGCGCTCAAGTCCGGGACCGTCGACACTGACAAGGCCGTCATCCAGTTGGCCCTCGACCTGGCGCAGGCGGCCGCGAACGCCGTGGCGGCCTTCGCGGCGATCTCCGACAGCTCGAGCCGCGCGATGAACACGCTCCACGGCGTCCTGGGGGGCCTCCAGCTCGGCGCCAGCATCGGGTCCATCGTGCCCGGCCTCGGGACGGCGCTCGGCGGCGGCCTCGGCGCGCTGGTCGGCGGCCTGGCCGGGCTCTTCCACTCCGCCGCCGACGAGCTGCGGTCCACACAGCAGCAGGTCGACCAGTTCATCCAGAGCCAGGGCGGCATCGAGCAGCTCACCGCCTCCGTCCAGCAGTTCGGCCTGACGATGGACTACGTCAACCGGATGATCGCGACGACGCCGGGGATCGCGATGCTGGCGCAGGAACTCAGCGAGGACCAGAAAATCCTCGATGCGGCCGTGTCGGCCGGCAAGGGCTTCGCCGACATGGTGGCGGGGTGGGCGACGCCGCTCACGGACGCGAGCGCGCACCTGTCCGACCTCCAGTCGCAGCTGGCTAGCGCGACCGACGCCTCGTCCTACGCGGCCACTTGGCAACAGATCCAGGCGCTCCAGGCGACGGTGGCCGACCTCGGCGCCGCCAGCAGCCAGTCGGCGGCCGAGTTCCAGCATCTCACCGAAGAGGGCGAGGCGGCGTTCGCCGCGATGCTGCGCAGTGGCTCGTCGCTCACCGACGCGATGGCGGCGATGGGCGACAGCTTCAAGACGTTGGTGACGCTGCAGGAGCAGTTCGGCTTCAAGGTCGACGCCGGGTCCCAGAAGGTCCTCGACTTCTACAAGGCGGTCACCGGCAACGCCGACACGGTGCGCTATCTGTCCGGCCTGTCCGCCTTCATCACGGGCATTGGCGGGTCGATGACAATCACGCCCGCGATGGCCTCGGACTGGGGGGCCCAGCTGCAGGCGGCGCACGATCAGCTCAAGGCGGGCGGCGTATCGGAGGCGGACATCCTCCTGATGATGCAGGGCCCTCTGCAGGCGGTGTGGGAGCAATCCCAGCAGCAGCTCCTCCCCCTGGACGGGTCGCTCAAAACGCTGGTGGACGAGGCCCTCGCGCAGGGACTCATCGGCGAGGACCAGAAGTCGGTGGCCGAGCAGCAGCTCGACGTCCTGGTCGACATCAAGAACGCCGTGATCGGGATCACGCAGGAGTGGCAGCAGCAGCATGGGGGACTGAGCGGGCCGGGCACGGCGGGCGGGGGCGGCGGCGGAACCCAGACCAACACCTCCTTCTCGTGGACGTCGCCGATCTCGACGGGCGTCTCGAACTTTTCGTATCCGGGGACCCTGTCGGGCCTGGTGTTCGGGCCGTCGGGCTGGGGGTCGGGCTACACCGGAGCGACGGACTGGGGCACGCTGAACGGCGTCGACTACCAGACGATGCTGATGAAGCGCAATCACTTCGCCGCGGGGTCGAACGGCTTTCGGGATTTCGGCCCGGGCGAGCCGGCCGTGCTGCACGGGCTCGAGGCGGTCATGCGGCCGATGGACCTGGCCCAGGTGGTCGCCGTGGCGGGCGGCGGCGGGGGCCGTGGCGGCGCGGGCGGGGATCGGCAGCCGATCGTGCTGATGGTGAATGGCCAGGCATTCGGGCAGGCGGTCGTCGACCTGGGTGGCCCTCGGCTCCAGGCGATGAGGCTGACACACTGATGGCCGACGCCCTCATCCGCTCCATCGATGTCACGATCGCTGGCGTCACGCGGACGACCTGCGTCGTCGATCAGGTGTACTACTCTCGCCCCGTCAACGGCATCGGGCAGGCCCGGTTCGACACCATGGATCCGGCCGGCAGCTACGCCCCCGCCGAGGGCGACAGCGTCATCATCAGTCTCGGGGGCACCGTCCGGTGGCGTGGTGAGGTGGACGTGGCCGAGACGCACTTTCTCGGCGCCACCGGCGGCCTACTCACGCACGTCACCGCGACCGAATGCGCGCAGTACCTGCAGCGCGACAGCTTCAACACAACGTTCCCGGCGGGCACGCAAAAGGCGCTCCTCCAGGCGCTCGTCGCGCCTGGCACCGTGCTGGCCACGCTCGGCGTCACGCTCGACCCGGCGCAACCGACCGGCGCCGCACTCGCCGAGGTCGCCGCGCCCTACATGACGCCCGAGGGCCTCCTGCAGTACCTCTCCCAGATCACGGGCGATGTCTACGCGCTCGACGCCTCGCTCGTGCTCGGCATGTGGGCGCCCGGGGCGAAAGCCAGCGGCCTGACGATCTCGCTGGCCGACGGCAACCTGGTCGATGCACAGTGGACGCGGCACCGATTCGACTATCGGAACATCGAGATCCTCTCCTACGGCTCCCCGACCACGGTGCAGTATCTCGACGACATCTTCGTCGGCGACGGCGTGACGCGCATCTTTCCGCTGCGCTACGTCCCGGCGGTAGCGCCCGCCTTCGTGCTGGTCAATGGGACAGGCGTCCCGGTAGGCACCTACGGCGTCGGCGGGACGGTCTGGACCTACCGCGCCGCGGACAACAGCCTCTACCAGGACGCGTCGGCCGCTGTCTTGACAGCGGCCGACGCATTGACGGCCACGCTCGCGGTCTTCTTCCCGCAGACGGTGACCTATACCGACGGCGCGGAGGTGACGCTGCGCGGGCCGTGGAAGCGCGCCGACTCGCGCCCGGACCTGACCACCTACGCCGCCGCCTACGCGGTCGCCCAGGCGCTGGTCGAGCAGAACAAGCCGAAGCCGGCGGTGCCTGTCATCGTGACGACGCTCGACGGGATCCTCCCCGGCTACACGATCACCGTCGACCTGCCCGCGATCGGCCTTGCATCGCAGCTCTGCCTGATCCAGATGGTCGAGACGACCGCCGTGAAGTCCGGCGACCAGGCGGACGTGCAGCACAAGCTCACGGTCGTCTCGGGGAGCGACCTCGTCTCGCTGCCACGGGACATCTGGCGGCAATTCCTGTACGGCGGCCAGACGGCCTCCCTCGGCTCAGGGGCTGGGAGCGGCGGCACGATCGTCCCGAGCGACTCGACCGCGGTGGCGGCGTTCTCCGCCTCGCTCTCGACGACGACCACCGAGTACGGCACGAATGTCTCGCCCAACACGGCGCTCCCGGTCGTGCAGGCGATTCGGCGACGGCTCACCGCGGCGCAGCTCGCCGGGATCTCGCTGCAGGTGCGCGCCCGGGTGCAATCGCCCGAGGGCGGCACGGTGACGCTGCATCTGCGCAACGTCAGTAACTCTACCTCGGTCGGTGACAGCGTCGCGACGGTCTTGGCGGCCGGCGTCCCCACGGAAATCACCTTCCGTGTCGTGCCGAGCGACGGCACGGCCGATTACGAGCTGTGGTGGGCAGCGACGACCGCCCCGATCAACCTCGGCCCAGCGCCCGGGGGCGTCGTTCTGGAGAGCCTGTGATGCGACGGATCCTCTATGCACTCGTCCTGCTCGGCGCGGTGGCGCCAGCCTCGGCCTCGGCGCAGACGCGCACGGTCACCGCGGATGCGGTCAAGCTGCTGACGGTGCCATGCGCGATCAGTTCGGGCACGGCGTCGCCGATCGGTGGCGCCGACTGCGATGTCTACCTGAAGTCGGACGGGACGCTGTGGCAGCGGAAGAGCGGCGCGTGGATCCAGGTCGGCGCCGCCGGCGCGCCGCTCACGAAGACGAACGACACGAACGTCACGGTGACGCTGGGCGGGTCGCCGTCTGTGGCCCTGGTCAACGCAGCTTCGCTGACAATGGGGTGGACCGGACAACTGGGTTTGACACGGGGCGGAACCGGCGCCAGTCTGACGGCCTCGACCGGAGGCATCGTGTATTCCGGCGCCTCGGCACTGGGCGTGATGTCGGGCACCAGTACCGCTGGGCAGATGTTGCGGTCGGGGGCGTCGGCCGCGCCCGCGTGGAGCACCGCGACGTGGCCCGCGACGGCGACGCCGATTGGCGCGTATCTGCGCGCGGACGGCACGAACTGGGTCATTTCCGCCTTGACGTTGCCGAACGCGGCGACTCAAGGGGATCTGGTCGTGGCCACAGCGGCCAACACCTGGGGTGCGGTGGCGGCGGCCGCGGCTGGCAAGGTGCTGCGAGCGGGCGGTGTCTCGACGGTCCCGGCGTGGTCTACCGCGACGTATCCCGATGTCGCCACCGCGACCAATAGCTTCCTCCGTGCGGACGGGACGAACTGGACGGCTTCGACGCTGAAACTGCCGAATGCCGCGACGCAAGGCGATCTGGTCGTCGCCACAGGCGCGAACACGTGGGGGGCGGTGGCGGCTGCCACCGTGGGAAAGATTCTGCAAGGCGCTGGCGCGTCCACCGTGCCCGCGTGGTCCACCGCCACATACCCCAGCGTCGGCACAGCAACGAACAGTTTCCTGCGGGCGGATGGGACGAACTGGGTCGCCTCCGCGCTGAAGTTGCCGAACGCGGCCACGCAGTACTACATGCCCTTCGCCACGGCGACGAATACGTGGGGTGAATCCTCGTCCCTGTTGTTCAACAGCAGCACCACCACGCTCACGGTCCCGGCGGTCAAGCATCCGAGTTTTGTCAGTCAGACTTCCTACTGGGGCATCGACGCGACCGGCGGGGCCGACTTCCGTTCGGTGTTCACGGACGAGATGCACGCCAAGTCGTTCATTGCCGACTTGGAGCAGGCGCTGGCGGGTGGCCAGATTGTCCCCAAGGGTGTCGCCGTCATCACCAGCCTGACGTGTCCGGCAGCGGGCGCCACCGCAACGCTGACGGTGGAGGATCTGCCGAGTGCGCCGGACATGCAGGTGTTTCAGGCGAGTGACTGGGTTGCGGTGCGGACGTTCTCACGCGCGGCGGGTGCGCTGACGATTGCCGACTGCGTGGGAACTGTGTCCGCGCCCAACACCGGGGGCAGCGGCACGCAGACGTGGACGTTCACCCGAGGGTCGGGCGGCAGTGCAGGGTCAATGGCCGCCAGCACCGTCGTTCCAGCCAAGACGCTGGCACTGGACTACGGGGTTTCGGGCAATGGGTACTACGAGGTCAACAGCATCGACGGCACGTACGGCGCGAACAGCCCCTATGCCCAGGTGGTGACGTGGGCGACCGCGCCCGTGGCGGCGAATCGCACGGTGCGTGCCCGACTGGGTCAACTGTCGGGCATCACCGGCACAAACGAGTATGGGCTGTTCGCGGGCACGTACGCGGCCACGAACGGCGCGTACTTCCGCGCCAGTGGCTCGAACTTCGACCTCAACGGCATCACGGCGAAGTGGTGGGACGGCACGACGAACGTCATCACGATTGCGCCGAATGCCGGGGCACCGTATCTGGGCATCGGCAATCCGGCCCCTTCGACCTACGGGAGCACGGGCATCTGGTTCGGCAAGGACGGCAGCACCTACAAGGCCAGCATCGGTGACGCGAACACCTACGTGCGGTGGGACGGGTCTACGCTGGCCATCAAGGGTAGTGTGACGGTCACCAGCGGCAATGCGCTGGTCACGGGCGGCGCGGCCACAGACGTGAACAACAACGTCACCACCATCAACGGCGGCAAGATCACGGCTGGGACGATTACGACCAGTCAGTTGAACTTCACGCCGATTCAAACCTCGAACGTCATCGCTAGCATCAATGCCTCGGCCGAGGGACTGGACATTGCCGCTGACCGGATCTCGATTGCGGGCACCACGACGTTTGCCACCGGGTATGACCCCACCACGAAGATCCCGACCGGCGGGGCACGGGCAGACACCGGTTGGTCAGCGGCGGGCGACACCACCAAGATCGACGGCGCGGACATCTACGCCGGGTCGGTCACGACGGCGGCACTGAACTTCACACCCGCGACGGTCAGCAACATCGTGGCGACGATCAACGCCTCGGCGGAAGGTTTGGACATCGCCGCCGACCGCGTTTCGATTGCGGCGACGACGACGTTCGCTTCGGGATACAACCCCACCACGAAAGTGCCAGCGGCTGGCGCTGCAGCGGACGTGAACGCGAACGTCACCACCATCTCGGGCGGCAAAATCACGGCCGGCACGATTACCACGGCACAGTTGAACTTCACGCCCGTCCAGACCTCGAACGTGGTGGCCAGCATCAACGCCTCGGCCGAGGGTATTCGCATCGCGGGCAATCGCATCACCGTGGACGGCACGGTCTCGTTCACGAGCGGGTACGACCCCACGACCAAGGTGGCAGCCGGTGGCGCAGCCGCCGACGTGAATGCGAACAGCACGACGATCAGCGGCGGGAAGATCACCACAGGCAGCATCACGACGACGCAGCTGAACTTCACGCCGGTGCAGTCCACCGATGTCATTGCGAAGATCAACGCGTCGGCCGAAGGGTTGGACATCAGCGCTGACCGGATCAGCATCGGTGGTACGACGACGTTCGCCTCGGGCTACAACCCCACGACGAAGATCGCGTCTGGGGGAGCGGCTGCCGATGTCAACGCGAACGCGACCACCATCGATGGCGGGAAGATCACGACGCACTCCATCACTGCCAGCAAGATGGTGTTGATGCCCAGCGGTACCACCATCAACGTCGATCCCTACTTGCAGGACTCGTCGGTGTGGGCGGTGACCAGCGGCCCGGCGCTCAGCTTTGTCAGCGTCACGGACGCGCCGGTCGGATCCACGGTCATCCGCACGACCAGTGGCACCACGACCACGTACTTCGAGGACACGACGTTCTATCCGATTGACCGCACGAACAAGACCTACCGCTTCTCGTTCTGGGCACGGCGGATCAGCGGTGACGGCACGCTGTACGCGGACCTGCGACAGTTCGACAGCAGTTACAACCCCACCACGCAGGGCGACAGCGGTCGGCCCCCGTACCGCCCCTCGGGTGCGGCACCGACCACCTGGACGCAGTACTCATACGTGTATGTGACGGCCGACTGGCAAGCGACGGCCAAGTTCGTGAAGATCGACATCATCCCGAACGTCAACGCCACCGTGGCCGGGGTGTACGAGATTGCCAACCCACGGCTGGAGGAGATGAATGGCGCGTCGCTGATTGTGGACGGGACCATCACGGCCAGCGCGTTGAGTGCCACAGCCATCGACGGCAAGACCATCACCGGCGCGACCGTGCGGACCGCCGCCAGCGGCGCACGCGTGGCGCTGGATTCGTCCGGGCTGATTGCCTACAACTCGGGCGGCACCGCCGTCACCACCATCAGCACCGCGACCGGCGCGTTGACGGCCTCGGGCGTCTCGTTGACCAGCGGCAATTTGACCGTCGATGCGAACGGCATCCGCATCGCGCCCAGCACCAGCGTGACCGCCGACCGCATCTATGGCTTCACCGACCACACCGCTGGACTGGGCTACACGTTCATCTCCGTCGCGCAGGTCGGCACACCGTCCGCCGTGATGTACTCCGAGGACTGCACCGGGCACACGATGGCGACGTACTACTACCGGGTGCAAGCCTACAACGCGCAGGGTCTGGGCGCCGTCAGCAACTACGTCACGCTGTCGTCGCCCGTCTCACCGGACGGGTTGTGTTACGCGACCGTGTCCTGGTCGCCGGTGCCTGCCGCTGACGGGTATCTGCTCTATCGGGACAGCAGCAGCACCGCCAGTGCGTGGAAGGACGTGGGCATGGCCTCGGCCTCGACCACGATTCCGCTGCGGACGTACAACATCACCACCGCCACAGGATTCACCATAGGCACGTACACGCCGAGCGCATCGGGTACCGGCAGCCAGATTCTCAACCTCGTCGCCGACGGCGGTTACGGTATTCAGTTCACTGGCCCGGCGAACCCGTTGTGGGGCGCGCAGACCATGTCCTACTACATGGACGCGGCGCAGTTCTACAACACCGGCGCGACGAACCGCATCCTGGGTGCGCCGGGGTACGGGTGGACGAAGGTGTACGCCAGCCTCCCCACAAATCCCGGCGGGTCGAAGTACGTGGTCCTGTGGGACAGCACCACCAACCAGCTGTATCGGGCGGCGACGACCACGGGGTCGGTCCCCGAGCCGATTCCAGACGCCATCGCGAATGACATTGCGGATCTGCGGTCGCAGGTAGCGTACCTGACCGCGCGCTTAGTGGCGCTCGAGGCCCAGGGCACCCGACAGCAATAGGAGACGACGTGCGACGCGTGATGATCCTGGCGCTCGTGATGTTGCTCGCCATTCCCGTCGTGGCGCAGCAGGCGCCGACGTGGACGGCGACCGACCAGCTCCGCCTGCAGAACTACGACCTGCAGCTGCGGTTGGCGCAGACGCAACTGCAATTGATCCAAGCGACGATGCAGCAGGCGGCGCAGGAGCGGGAAGCCTTCATCCGCGCGGCCGAGACGCGACATCCCGGGTGGACGGTCAACCGCTCGACGCTCGCGTGGGAGCGGATCCCTGAACAGCCGAAGCGATAACGATACGACTCGAAAGGCGGCGGCGATGGCCACGATGCGACGACTGCGGGCTCCGATCTTGGTGCTGTGCGTCCTGATCCTCAGCCTGCGGTCGGCCGCGGCGCAGTCGCTCGGCGTCCAACCCCGCCCGTTCGTCGGGTCGGACACGGAAATGCTGCAGTGGGCGGTGACGCAGGGCGGCCTGGTCCTCGTCGTGCTCGTCGTGGTCTGGTCGTACCGCAGGGACTTCACCAGGTTATTCGCGGTCGAGCGCGAGCGCACCAGCGAGTTGTTGCTCGCCCTGCAGCAGTCCACGACCGCCCTGGCCACGCACGCCGAGATGATGCGCGAGGCCAGCGCGGCCGGCCGCGACCAGGCGCGGGCGTTCACCGAGCTGAGCGGTTCGGTGAAGACGTGCGAGATGGTGCGCGAGCTGATGGGCGACCGGGGGCGCGACCGATGACCGACAGGAGCCTCCTAGGCACGTGGGCGGCCATCGTCTTCGTGGCGCTGCTCGTCTGGCGCGAGGCGCGCGGCTGCTCGCGGGCGGCGCAGGTGGCCGTGGCCGGCACGGTCCTCAACCGGGTCGAGCGGCCGAAGTGGTGGGGAACGACGGTGCTGGCCGTGTGCTTCAAGAAGCTGCAGTACAGCAGCCTCACCGACCCTCACGATCGCCAGCTCACGACCTGGCCGGTTGAGGACGATGCGTCGTGGCAACAGTGCCTCGATGTGGCCGACGCCGTGCTGGCCGGGCGCGAAGAGACATCGATGCCCGGGGCCGACTCGTACTTCGACGACAGCATCGCGCCGCCGTTCTGGGTGCCGTCGGCGCGCTTCGTCGGGCAGATCGGGCGGCTGCGGTTCTACGACGTGGACCACGACTACGAGGCGGCGGCGGTGGCGGCGGACGGAGGCCCGCAATGAACGTCGCCGCGCGGCGATGGCCACGGTATCGCGCCTTCGGCCAGGGGCAACGCCGCGCCCCGGTCCTGACGCCCTACGGCGCGGATCAGGTGTATGCCTGCCTCGACCAGCTCGAGCGCCTGGCGCGCGACCTCGCGCGGGTCGTCAGCGCGGCCGAGGGCGGGGATCGCGTCGAGCACGCCACCGAGTACCTCCGGACGCTGCGGCGCCGGATCGGCTGGCTCTGCAACTCCCGGCAGGCCGGCTATTGGCAGGACCTCGGGCTGCTCTCGGACAAGCGCCCGAGCCAGAAGAGACGGATCGTCCACACCAGGAGAGGATGACATGCGCAAGATTCTCACGGTCGCGTTCGTTGTCACGATGCTCTGCGCCGTGCCAGCTTTGGCCGCGCTTCCCGCGATTCCGCAGCCCGTGGTGGACATGATGAGCGCGCCGGCGGCTCCCGTGATGGTGGCCGCGGTCGATCCCACGACGGCCGTTGACCCCACGACCGTGACGTTCGCGCCAAGCCCGGAGAACGACACCGTGAGTCCGTTCGACGACCAGCCGCTCGTGACGCGGTACGAGCTGCGCGTCTACCTGCAGGCAGACCAGGCCGCCGCCGTGGCGACACAGGACCTCGGCAAGCCCGCCGTGGTCAACGGGTCCATCAACGCGGCACTCGATCCCACCTCCGTCATCGCGAAGCTGATGAAGGACACGCTCTACATGGCGAAGGTGGCGGCCATCGGGCCACGAGGCGAGGGGGTCAGTGACGGTAGCAACCCTTTCGGGTATGCGGGGAAGACACCGCCTCCGCCGCCGGGCAGCCCTGTCATCCGCCGCCCGTGAAGAAGGGGTTCTGGAAGAAGCTGATCGATCTGATCTTCGGCTGGCTGCTGTGAGGATCTGCACCGATGGCGTACGTGCTGCGTGACGCGCAGGAAGTCGACAACGACTACTGGATGTTCGGGACCAGTGGCCGCGTCTATGAGAGCACGGAGTTTGTCGCTGGGGCGACCTACACGCTCACGCGCCTCGCAATGAAGCTACGGATCCACGCCGGTGCCCCGACTGGGACGCTTACGGCGTACGTGTACGCCGACACCGCTCGAGTGCCTGGCACGCTGCTCGCGACATCAACCACGACGGTCGATGCGGCCACCGTGACATCGGTCGCCGCGTGGTTCACGTGGGACTTCGCCGGTGTGGCCCTTACCGCTGGCACAACGTATCATCTCGTGCTGTCCACGAGCGCGCCGTCGGACACAAACGTCCTCCAGTTCCGGGCCAACACTGGTACGGCAAAGTACATTCGGGCCGGCGCAGATGGCGTGTCATGGCCGTCCACGCTCTCCTCGAACAGCCAGAACGACTTCCAGACCTATTCGTCGGACAGCAACGCCTGGTCGGAGAACGTGACGCTGGGGTTGGTGAGTGCCTTGGGGCCAGGGGGCACCTCCGCGGTGCAGGGCGCTGCCGGGCTCGACGCTCAGACGGCGTTGGGTGATGCGGGCGCGTCGCTCGCGACTGATGAGGCGACGCTGTCGTCGGTGTCGGGGCTTGGGGCCGCACCCACGGCCTGGGCGAGCCTGGTGGTGCTGTTGGCCTCGGTGCCTGGCCTGGCGGTGGATGCAACGGCGACGCAGCGGGCGGCTACCATCCTCTCGGCGGCTACGCTGCTTCAAGCGGCGACGGGGGCACAGACATTCGCCGAGGCGCTGACGCTGTCTGTGGCGGCGGGCTTGATCTCAAAGTCGGTGGCGGCTGCTGCCGCGGACGCAGTCCTACAGGCGACCGCCGTGATGGCGTTGGCAGCCGTACGGTCGGCCACCGACGACGTGGCGCTGCCCGTCAGTACGCTGTTGGCCCCAGCTGTTCTTGGAGTCTTCGCTACCACAGCCGACCTATACGCAGGGCTGGCCTTCGGGGCGGCCACCACGACGGCCGGACAGTCCTCGCTGGCCTTGCGACTGGGCGCGGCGCTCGGCGCGGTGGCCGGGGCGCAGGTCTACTCCGAGCTGCTGGCGGTCGCCGTGGCGGCGGGGCTGGGGTCGTTGGCCGCGCAGCAGGGCTCGGGTGGCGCGGCCCTCCACGCTGCAGCAGGACTTGGGCAGGACGCTCAGCGTATGGCGTCCGACGGCGCTGCGCTGCCGATCAGCGCGACGCTGACGCCCACACTGGCGGCAGCGATCCTGTCGGGCGCGTTCTCGCTGACCGCAACGGCGGACCTGGCCGCAACGTCCCAGCGCACGGCTGACGCTTTGGCCGCGCTTGCACTGCGCGTGGAGTGGCTCGCCAATTCTGGCGCGGTGCGCTACAGCGACCTGATCGCGCTAGCCGCGCAGGGCCAGCTGTCGCCCGTGGCCGCGCAGCACGGCGTGGGCGGTGTGGCTCTGAGCGCCGTGACGCGTGTGAGCCCCACTGGCGATTGTGCGGTGGCAGACGCGCTGTCCCTATCACTTGGAACCGCACTGACGCCCGCACTGGCGGCAGCGATCCTGTCGGGGTCGCTCGCACTGGGCTCAACCGCGAGTGTGACCCCGGCTGCGCGACTGCTGTCCGACGCTCTCGCCGTGTTCGCGTCGTCTGCAGCAGTGGCTGCGGGCACGGGAGCGGCTACGTACCGCGAGGCGGTCGCGCTCGTCGCGGCGGGCGGACTGTCAGGCGCCGCAACGCGGGCCGTGGCACAGGCATTGTCATTGACCGCTGCCGCGGCGATGTCCAACACGCCGCTGGCGGTGCTGGCCGGGCAGGTGGCAATCGACATCCGCGCCACGCTTGAGGCAGCAGTGCGGGACATTGCCGACGTGGGTGTCGGGCTGGGCGCGCACCCATCCTTCGACGCGGCAGCGCACGCCCGGCTGGTCGATGGCTTGACGCTGACGGCGGCAACGGCACTCCTGGCACTCGGGTACACCGGCCCGGTGCCGGTGCTGGTGCATCTCGTCGCGCTCGCGCTCATCTCCGGTCAGCTCTCGGCGCCCGTGTTGACGGTCCCCGCGCTGGCAGGATCCGCGATGACGACGTCCACGCTGCGCGACGGCACGATGACGACGGCGACGGTCGCCGATCCGGCGATGGCCCACGCGACGCTGCGAGAGGTCTCGCTGACGTCGGGAGACTGACACACGAACACAAGGAGTAGACCCATGCAGAAGCAGACCGCAGACCTCACACAGCACATCCACCAGCACTATCGCTTCGAGTGCTTCGGCCCCGACGGCAAGCTGAAGTGGCGCGAGGAGCTCGACAACCTCGTCGTCACCGAGGGGATGAACGACATCCTCACCAAGTACTACAAAGGCTCGGCGTACACCGCGGCGCTGTACGTCGGCCTGAAGGGGGCCGGCACGGTCGTCGCGGCCGACGCGATGGCCTCGCACGCGGGGTGGACCGAGGTCGTGGCCTACTCGGAGGCCGTGCGGCAGACGCTCACCATGGGCACGGCGGCGGCTGGCAGCCTCGACAACTCGGCGGCCAAGGCGACGTTCAGCATGAACGGCGCGTACACCGTGGCTGGTGCGTTCGTCGCGACGGACAGCACAAAGAGCGGCACGACGGGCACGCTGGTCGGGGCGGGTGATTTCGCCGCGTCGCGCTCCGGCGGGAGCGGCGACACGATCCAGGTGACCATCACCGCGTCGCTGTCGTAAGGCGCTCGGCAGGAGAGGGGAGACACGATGGCGACCGAGATCATCCTGCCGGGCACCTACCCGGCCAACGCCTCGGCGATCTTGACGGGCCAGCTCATGGACCTGGACGGCGTCACGCCCGTCGCCGGGTCTGCCCTCTCCACGCTCGTGTACACGCTCTACGAGGCGCGGACCGGGGCGGTCATCAACGGCCGCCGAGGGACCAGTATCCTGAATCAGAACGGTGGCGTCATCGACGAGGGCGGCAACCTGCAGCTGCGGCTCGACGCGGCGGACATGGCGCGCGTCGGGACCGCGGACAGCGAAACGCACGTCGCGCTCGTGGAAGGCACCTGGGCGACTCCGACGCGCACGCTGCGCGCCTGGATCCTCTTCACGGTCGGTGCAGGACCGGCCGTCGCGGCGGTGGCGCCATGAGACTGACCGCCCTCCTCCGCCCTGGCGACTGCCTGCTCTACCGGCCGACGTCCCTCTTCGGGCGCCTAGTCGCCCTCAAGACGTGGCACGCCGTTTCGCACGTCGAGGTCTACGCGGGATCCGGGCAATCGTTCGCATCGAGAGACGGGCAGGGCGTCGACCTCTACCCGCTGCGCCTCGACGGCCTGCGGGACGTGCTGCGCCCCGTCACGCCGTTCGACCTGGCGCAGGCGGCGGCGTGGTTCGCCGCGGTCCGCGGCCAGAAATATGACTGGTGGGGCCTGTTTCGGTTCTTCACGATCGGGCGCGGGAAGCCCGATCGCATGTTCTGCTCGGAGCTGGCCACACGGCTCTATCGGCACTCGGGCATTGAGCCGTTCCAACCGGACGAGGACGCCGACCTGGTGGCCCCGTTCGAGTTCCTGCTCTCGCCCGCGTTCGTCCACTACGTCGTCAACGGGTCAGAGGTGACGCCCTCCGTCGTCGTCGAGGGCGCCTGAAGGAGGCCGGTATGGGGTACGACTCGCGGATCTGGTCGGTGTTGTTCTACGCCCTCTCCGGGCTCTTCGCGGCCGTGGCTGCGTCCTCGGCGCCGGAGCTCGGCCTGACGGCCGTCGCCTACAAGTGGACCTTGATCGGACTCAGCGTCGGCCTGGGCGTGACCGGCAAGCTCGGGAAGAGCTGGCTCGGCAAGGGTGAGGACAGCTCGGCCTCCGGCACCGGCCGGATCATGCCCGCCGTCCTGCTCGTGCTCATCCTGCCGGTCAGCCTCCTGCTCGGGGGGTGCCGGGCCACCGCCTCGGGCGGGACCGGCCACGCCGGCGACAAGCCCGCCCCACCGGGCGTCGTGCAGAAATAGGAAGGGAGACACCATGCGGATGCAGATTCGGCTCGCGGCGCTTGCCGCCGCGGCCAGCGTGCTACTCATCACGGCGGCGTGCCGCCACCAGATCGTCTTCGAAACCCCCACCGCGCAGCAGGCCTATTACGCGGACCAGGCGCTGCAGCAGGTTGGGCGGATTCAGCAGCTCGTCATCGACGAGGAGGCGGCTGGCAAGCTCTCAACGCTCTCCGCTAGGCGGATCCTGCTCGGCTGTCGGGTACTCGACGTGGCGCTGCCCGCGGCGACGACCGGCTGGCGCACGGCCGCCCAAGTCGCCGCCTGGCAGACCGCCCGCCAGGCGCTGGCCATCACCGACACCTCGGGCGCAACCACCTACACGCTGCCGGAGCAGCCGCCGCTCGACTGGAAGACGGCCGTGCAGCAGATCTGGTCGGCGCTCAAGGCGCGCGTGCCCGACCTCACCGGGAACCCGACACTCTCGACCTTGAGCCTCGCCGTGGACGCGGCGCTCGGGTCACTCTGAGGAGGACACCGTGGGACAGACGATCATCGACATCATCAAGGCGCTCGTGATCCCGGCGATCCCGGACATCGTGAAGGCGCTGCAGGACAAGGGCGAGACGGTCACCGAGGCCGCGATCGTCGAGCAGCTCCAGCAGCGGGGGGTGCTGCAGGCCGCACAGGTCGATGCCTGGCTGGCGGCCCACCCCGAGACGCCGAACGCCTGAGTTCCGCCCGGCCGCCGCGCTGGGCCGCGTGCCTGCCCCAGGCGCGCGGGCGGCGGCCGGGATCTCGCTCATTGTCGACGCGACGCGCCAGGATGCCCGAGAATCGACGCTGATGCTGGCAGGCCCAGACCATCGTCCGAGGGCCGCGGCGGCCAGCCCTTGGCAGCCGTGGCCGGCCCATCGCGATTACAGCCGAGTGCCAAGATGGGCATCCGCGGTGCCAAGGAACAGTGCCAAGAATTGCCCCTTGAACCGGCGTAATGTGGCGTAATCTGGCGAAAACGGGGCGGCTTGGCAGGACCCCCTGACGCCTCCTAAGTGTTTGATAATATGCCAGTAAGTGGCGGAAGCGCCTGGGAGTCGAACCCAGAAGTGCCGGGCTAAACGACTGAGCCGGCGCCGCTTCCGGGAGTGCCAAGGGGCGGTGCCGGGATTTCTGGCGGCTCGGGCCAGCCGATCCGGCCCTCCAGGGAGTGACCGAGCGCCTTCATCCGGCCGGCCAAGATGGGGACGTAGTGCTGCCTGGTGGTCTCGATTCGCCGATGGCCGAGGTAAGCCCCGACGTCCGCCAGGTCGGCGCCGGATTCGCTGAGCGCCACCCCAACCGAATGCCGCAGATTGTAGGGCCTCGGGGACGCCGGCCAGCCGCAGTGATGGAGGACCCGCGCGAAGCTGCTGGTCTCGAAGGGGCCCCAGGCGTCCTCGGCGATGAAGAGCGTCCACCCCTCGAGCAGGTCGTCGTGCAGGAATAGGCCCCCGGGTCGGATGCCGCCCTTCCCGTCGCGGGTCCGCCAGGTGCGCGCCTCGAGGTCGATGTCGCTCGGCTCGGCGCGCGCGAGTTCCGAGGCGCGGACCCCGCTCGCCGCCAGGATCATGTAGCGCGCCCGCGTCTTCTTGTCGCGCAGCCACCCGCGGCGCTCGCGCTCGATCAGTTGCAGGTAGACCGCCCGCACGACCTCGCGTGAGACCGTCTGCACCGGCGCCTTCGGCACGTCAAGGGGGGCGATGTTGTCGCAGGGCGACGTGGCCCGCTTCCCGTCGAGGTTTCGGTACATCGTGCGAAGGGCGTCGACCCGGTGATTGACCGTGCGGGGCTTCACGCCGGCGGCGAGCCAGACCTTCCGGGCCTCGAGCACCTGTGCGTCGCCGAGCCGGGCGCGCGGCCACGTGCCGTAGAGCGTCACCCACGCGCGGATCATCGACCGCACTTCCCGCCACCCCGCGAGCACGCCTTCGATGCGCCGGTAGTACCGCTCCGCGTCGTGCGCGAGCAGGCCGCGCTTCGTCTTCGGCTGCGCGTCGGCGAGCTCCGCCCGCGTGCGGCCTACCCACAGCCGGATTTCCTTCAGGGTGGTCCCGGGCCGGAACCGTTTCTCCCGCTGCGTGACGCCGACCTGGACGATGGCCGACAGCCCGTAGGCGTCGCGGTAGATGTGCTTCTCGACCTTGATGCGGTGGCCGCGGCTCATGGCTCACTTGATGGTGACGTCGCCGTCATCGGCGACCCAGGCGAGCAACGCTCCAGAGTGGCTATCGTAGAGCCACGCCTCACGGCCGCCGGCGTCTCGAAATCGAATCCAAAAGGCGGTGGCGAGGCCGCGCTTCACGTCGATCGTCGTGGCCTGCCAGACCGCCGGATCCAGATAGGCCCTGTTCTGGGTGTCCTCGATTCGATAGATCAGGTTCGCGTTCTGGGCGATCTGAATGATGTTCCGAGCCCGCACAACCTGCTCGTCGCTGGGTCTCATCACGGCGCTCGCGCCGGGCGCGGCTGGGCCGCCGCACCACGCGGCGAGGACGGCGACCACAAGCCCGCATCCGATCAATGTCGAGATCACCGCGAACGGGGATGCGCGCTGAGCCGTCGCCTGCGGCGGGGTCTGAGCGGTCGTGGACGCGGGGAGATCTCGCGCGCAATAGCGGCACACGATGGCTGCATCCTGGATCGATTCGGCACAGAAGGGACAAGGCTTCACGGTGTCTCCTTCGACGACAGCTTCTCGTCTGGCGCCGGAGTTGAGCCGCGAGGCGCGTCGACGTGTAGCGCTCGTCGAATCGCCTCCGCAATCGTCTCTGTGTCGATTGTCGCCCCCGGCGCCCAGGCTGGCGGCGTGGGCTGGTGCGCCGTCAACTCGCGGATCGTCGGGCGCTTGCGACGGAAGGGGAGCACGCGGGAGCGAACCGCGTCCGTCACAGAATGGCCGACTCGCGCCGGCTGTACAGCACTTCCATCAGCTCTGTCTTCTTCCCGCCGACCACCGTCACGAGAGATGAGCAGCCAATCTTCGTGCTGGGCAACAGCCACTGGCTGTCGCACATTTCCAGGTAATCGAGGCTGCGCGGGCTGTCGTCGCGATGCGACTCGTCACGGATCGGCGCGCCGTACCGAGCGACCAGCTCGTCGTGCAGGAACTCGTAGGCGTCAGCCGTCGAGAAGTCGAGCGCAATCGCTCGGAGCTTCTGCTCGCCATCAAACAGGAAGCGCACGGACGCGGGATAGCGGCCGATCGGCGTCGAGGCCAGCACGAGCGCGTCCTCGTGCGGCGCGTCAGGCCGTCGCGCGTCCTGGGTGAGCGGCCCGAGACCGACGGCGGCGCGCACCTGGTCTTTCGTCATCCCCCATTCGGCGCCGTGCCAGCCCTTCGTGTCGGGCGGCGCCTGCGCCTGGCTCGCGGCCGAGGCGCCGACTACCAGCACCAGCGCGGCGACGACGGCGCGTCCGAGAACCGAGCAAGTCATCCGCATGGCGACCTTCTTTCCCAAACGCGGCGTGACGGGGCGCAGCCCCTATCGGCACGACTCACGGCTCATGCCCGGCACAGGTCTTGCGACGGACGGACGGACGGACGGACGGACGGACGGACGGACGGACGGACGGACGGACGGACGGACGGACGGACGGACAAGCGCGCTCTCGGCAACGACAACGGGGAAGGGCAGGAGTCGCCCCTCGCTGGGGCACGTCACGAGCTCGTGCGCGGGGCTACCGAAGGCGCCTCCGAGCCGCGACGGCATGGCGCAGTGTATCCCACAGCCACTCGCCATGCAGCGCGGACAAGAGCAATTCAGCCTCGTCATCACTCCATGTAATCGCCGCCACCGCGATCGTTTGCTTGGTCTTCGACGCCGACGAGAACATCTGCGGTACCTCCCGTGCGAGAGCCTGCATCGGCGCCGTGACGGGCGAGGTCACGCTCGACGAGCTGGCGCGGGAGTCTACCACGGTCGCCGGTGCCTGGCCGTCGGCGCATTGCACGGTTTCTTGCGCGGCGGCCGCCGAGGGTACCGGCTCAGCCACCTGCACCAACGCGCCGGGGTCGCAGCCCATCAGGTCCGCGATCACGTCCAGGTCGTCAACCTTCTTCACGGCGTCAAGCCTGCGACTGACCCAGCTTTGGCGCTTATGGCCAGTCTGCGCGGCCACCTCTGCCTGAGTGGCGTCGCCCCCACCGCTCTCCGCTCTCGCCTCAAACCAACCGCGGAAGCGGCGAGCCGCGCGAATCGACGCGCGTTCACCCAGCGGCGTGGCGAGAGCTCGACCATTTGGCACCCCTTCTTTATACACCGACGACATAAGCGGCCGACTGGCGGCGTGCGAAGTTTCTTCTTGACAGGCAATCCAATTCTGCATATATTCCGTTTTGCATGAAACGCCAATTCCCCGACCTCCGCACCTACATGCGCAAGACGGGCGCCACGCAGGCGGACATCGCCAAGGCCGCGGGGACCGTGCAGCCCGTCATCTCCCGCATCCTGCGTGGCCGCCAGCGCCCCTCTCTGGATCTGGCCCTGCGCATCGCGAAGGCCGCGAACATCCCCGTCGAGTCGCTGAATACGGAGCAGGTGGCATGACGTCATCGCCTTCGGCGGTCGGGTGCCGGCCTACCGGTCACCGTCCCCCACGCGATCTCGACAGCCTGCCCGATGACGCCCTCGTCTTCGGCCCCGAGGTCGCCCGGCTGCTGTCGATCTCCCTCGTGACCTTCCACGCGCGGCGTCGGTCCCATACCTTCCCGATCCGCGAGGTGTGGCCTCGCCTCGACCGCCGGCCCCGCTTCCGGCTGGGCGACGTGCGGGCCTACGCGCGCGGCCAGCAGCACCAGACGATCCACAGCACGGCGGCCTAAGCAGGGGCGAAGACGCAATGGCTCCATACGCTCACAAGATGCGCCCGCAGCCGACCGCAAGTCACGGCGAGAAAGTTGCGACGCTGTTCGACGCGACCCCGGAGAGATGCGATCAGTTGCGATCGGCGGCGATCGCGGCACTCGCCGACGCGATCGACGCCTCGCCTGGTGGCCGCAAGGGCCTCTCGATCGACGCCGCGATCCCGGAGGCGACGCTCTCGAAAATCCTCTCCAGCGTGCAGGGCGTGCCTGGCGCGCTCATCGACGCCCTCGATGACGCGACGCTTCTCGATTTCATGCGGCGTCTCGGCAAGCCGCGCGGGATCGAAGTGCGGCTGGTGGAGACGAGCGAGATCAACGAACAGCTCCTGGAGGCCGCCCAGGAAATGGTGCGCGTGATCAGGCTCGCGACATCGCGAGACCAGGCGCGCAAGCGGCGGTAGGTCGGCACACAACACGGGCCGGACGGTATACCCCGCCCGGCCCTCGCCACCACGGAATGGAGGTTCCGATGGCAGCCACGAACGACAGCGTACTGGCATCGTCCGGTCCCGTCAATCTCCTGGTCACGCTCATGTCGCACTTCGACCGTCATCCTGCCGTGATGGAGATCCGGCCAGCTGACTCGCGGGCCGCCACGACCCCTCAGCCGCCCACGTCCCCGTCGCGCAGCCCCGCGCCGGCCCCCCGCGCGCCCTGCGACGCGGCGGAGCAGCGGGTCATCGGCTACCTGCGTGAGGCCTTTCCGGTGCTGACGCCCGACGACTGCCTGGACGCCCTGGACGCCGCGCTTGATCGTCGCGAGGCGGGGCGATCCCTGCCGGCCGACGACGAGCTCATCGCCGTCTACCGCGGCGCGCAGCTCGGCGACGCCGCCGCGCGCGCGGTGCAGCTCTACCGCGCCAACGCGCTGCAGCGCCAGCGGGCGGCGAAGGCGGACCCCCTCCAGGCGGCCGCGGCCTACCTGCTCGGGGAGTGCCCAGACCTCGGGCTCGAGGCGTGCAAGCGGATCGCCGTCGGCGTCATCCAGCGCTACATCCACGAAGACAGCGAGAGCCTCACGCCGCACGTGGGGCTGGAGGACAAGTGATCATGGCCGAACAGACCGCCCTGGCGCGGATCCAGCAGAGCGCCAGTTCCAGCATTACGACCGCGGCCGACCTCGCCAGGCGCATCGGCGAGTGGAAGGAGGCCGCCCACGTGCTCACGCCGGCCATCGCCGTCTCGGCGATCGCCCCGCAGCACGTCGTCAATGTCGCCGTCGTGGTCATCAGCCCGGAGGTCGGCGACAACGGTCAGGGCGACGACACCTACGGGTTGGACAGCAAGGGCAAGGGCTTGCCCTGGCTGAAGCCCGGCGAGCGGGCCATCAACCGGGTCGGCCTGATGAAACTCGCGCAGGCGGCCGGCCTCTCGTGGGACGCCGCGCTCTCGGGCCGCACCGACGACCGCAAGGAGCGGTTCTACTGGGAGTACAAGGCGGTCGGGCACTACGTCGGGTTCGACGGCCAGGTGCAGACCGTCGTTGGTACCTTCGAGCTGGACCTGCGCAACGGGTCGCCGGCGCTCAAGGGCTTCCAGGATTCGCAGATCGACCAGGCGCGCAAGAACGGGATGCGCCTCTGCGAGTCCAAGGCGCAGGCCGCGGCGATCCGGGAACTCGGCCTGAAGCAGAAGTACACGGCCGAGGAGCTGAAGAAGCCCTTCGTCATCCTCCGCACGTCCTTCGTGCCGGACCTGAAGGATCCCGAGCAGCGGCGCATGGTCGCGGAGCGCGGCCTCGCGGGCGCGAGCGCGCTCTACCCGACCGCGCGGCAGATTGGCGCCGGTCGCCCGCACGCGGACATCGACGTCGAGGCGACGCGCGTCGAGACGGTCGACACGCGCGCCGGCAAGGTCGACACGGCGACGGGCGAGATCGTCGGCCAGGCGCAGCCGACCAACGGCCACGGCGCCGCGGCGCCGGCGCAGATCCAGCAGCCACCCGCCGGCCCGACCATCACCGCCGTCAGCGTCCTGGAGGGCAAGACCCGGCCGGCGCTCGACCCGTCCGGCAAGCCGATCCCTGGCACCGGTGGGCGAGCCTTCACGCGCTACGCCGTCACCTTCGCCGACGGCACCGAAGGCGCCACCTTCGATAAGGGGATCGGCGAGCTGGCCCAGGAGCTGAAGATGGTCGGCGTCCCGGTGGAGAAGGTGATCGAGGCGACCGCGAAGGGCAAGAACCTCGTCGAACTCCGACGGGCGCAGGCGCACCTGCCGCTCGACGACGACGGCCCGACCGACGCCGACCTCGGTGTGAAGCTCTGAGGCGACGATGACCATCCATCAAGTCGCCTGCATCGGAGACGTGCACGCACGCGCCGGCCACAGCCGGAACGCCGCACGGCTCAAGGCTCTCGACGCGATCATTGCCGAGGGCCTGGCACTGCCGAATCTCTCGTGCTGGATCCAACTCGGCGACCTGTTCGATGGAAAGTCGAGTGTCCAGGACCGGAACGACATCGCGCCACGGCTGCAGGTAATGGCCGAGAAGGCGCCCGTCGTCATCCTCGGCGGCAACCACGAGGCTCCGGGCGACACCGAGATTCTCGGGCGCCTGGAGGCGCGCTATCCGATCGGCGTCGCGACATCTCCGCAGGTTGTGCGCGCCTACACCGGCGGCGTCGCGATCGCGGCCATGCCCTATCCGTCGCGCGGTGGACTGATCGCTGGGGGGACAACGGCCGCCGACACGCTGCAGACCGGCCAGCGATACCTCGAGGACATCCTGCGCGGCTTCGGCTCGGAACTCCTCGAGCGGGTGCAGGTCGGCAGGCCGACGCTCTTCGTGGGGCATCTCAATATCGCCGGGGCCGTGTACAGCTCCGGGCAGACGAGCATCGGTCACGAGCTTGAACTCGACCCGTCGGCGCTTCGACTGCTCGGCGACATGCCCAAGGTCCTCGGGCACGTCCACGCTCCGCAAGAGATCGGCGGCGCTTACTACGCCGGCTCGATCACCGCCAATTCCTGGGGGGAGCGCGAGGCCAAGCGGTGGATTCTCGTCGAGTTCGAGGAGGGCCGCGACTACCGGATTATCTCGCGGCCGATCGACACGCCGCCGATGGTGCACGTCGAGGGGCGGCTCACGCGTGAGGGCTTCACGCTGAATCCGGGCGACTACCCGGCGTCCTGGGATGGCATCGAAACGCGCGTGCGTTACAGCTTCCTCGCCTCCGAGCGTGACGTGCTCGACCACTCGCTGGTCCGCGCGCCCTTCGCCGGTGCGCTCCGCCTCGAGGTCGAGCCGATCGCCGTGCCGGACCGGGCGCTGCGCGCGCCGGAAGTCGCCGCGGCACGCACGCTCGCCGACAAGGTCCAGGCGTGGGCACACCTCTCCGGCGCGACGGTCACCGAGAGCGTCCTCGCCAAGCTGGCCGCGCTCGAGCACCAGGACGCCGCGCAGGCGCTCTCGACGGTCGCCACCCAGATCGCCGCGCTCGAGCACGCAGAGAAGAGCGAGGCCGCCGCATGAAACTCGAATCCTTCGCGCTCAAGGGGTTGCTCCGCTTCGCTGATCGCGTGTCCGTGGACTGCGCCGCGCTGCCGGCCGGCCTCATCGCACTCGTCGGGCCGAATGGATCCGGCAAGACGACGCTGATGGAGTCGGCGCTCGCGGCGCTCTATCGCCAATTCGCGAGCCGCGACGAGAAGGAGCTCTTCGACTACGCGCACGACCGGGACTCGTACCTCGAGGTCCGCTTCTCGCTCGACGGCCAGGGCGTCTACGACGCCCGCGTCAACATCGACGGCGTGAGGCGGCTCTCTGAGGCCGTGCTCACGCTGACCGCGCCGGATGGCACCGTGACCGTCCTCAATGACGGGAAGGTCTCGACGTACGATCCGGCCGTCGCCCGCGCCTTTCCGCCGCGCTCCGTCCTCCTGGCCTCCGCCTTCAGCGCCCAGAATAAGGCTGGGAGCTTCATCACTCTCGATCGGAAGGGGCGCAAGCAGCTTTTCGCGCAACTCCTCGGGCTCGACCACTACGAGACGATGGCCCAGACCGCGCGGACGGCTGCCGGGCTCGTGGACGCGGGGCGCGGCCGGCTGCTGGCGGTGAAGGACACGCTGGCGCGGCAGGACGCGGCAGGCCTCGAGCAGGTGCTCGACGACCTCGAGCAGAAGGCGGCGCGCGACCGCGACGCCGCCACGCGCGAGCGCGAGACGCTCACCCGGGAGATCGCCGACGCGGAGGCCGCGCTGGCCACCGTCACTGACCAGGTCGCTGCCTACGCCGTCGCGACGCAGCGCGTCCAGGGCGTCGAGCGGGAGCTGGCGACGCGCACGACCGATCGCGTCCGCCTCAAGGCGGCCCGGGGCGCCATCGACACGGCGCTGGCGGCCGACATGCTAGCCCGGCGGACCACCCACAACCGCACGCTGGTGGAACTGGACGCGAAGCGGGCCAAGAGCGGGCGCGTGAAGGTCGACGAGCAGGCGGCCGAGGTCAAAGCCGTCTCCGCGAAGGTGGCCGACATCAACACCCGGATCGCGAACAACCACGCCGTGCTGGCGCGTGCGGGCGAGATTCACGCGGCCGTCGCCCGGATCGCGGAAATCGAGGTCGCCCTGGCGGACACGCGGCGGCTCCAGCAGATCTGGCTCGACGAGGTCGCGGCGCTCGACGCGCGGGACCGTGACGAACTGGTGCCGGCGCTCGCGAAGGCGACCAGGGCCAAGCAGGACCTCGACCGATCGATGGCAGATTCGGCCCTTCTGAGCACGGTGCCGTGCGGCGGCGAGGGATCCTTCTCGGCCTGCCGGTTTTTGGCGAACGCCAAGGCGGCTGCCGACCGGATCCCTGGCCTCGTGGGCGAGGCTGCGGGCGTCGCCACGGCGGAGCTGGCGCGGAAGGCGCTCGCCGAGATGCGGGCTCAGATCACGGCGCGGGTGAGGGCCGGCGTCGGCCTCATCACTGGCCTCGAGGGCGAGAAGTCCAGCTTGGTCGCGACCGCCAACCTCGAACCCTCCATCGCCGCGGCGGAAGCCCGGATCGCTGAACTCACGCAGGCGCGGGACGACGCGGAACGCGCCAGCGAAGCGGCGATGCTGGCGGCCGAGGCCCGGGCCAACGAGCGCAACCGCGAGATCGACGACGAGCGCGCCGCGGCCGAGACGGGACTAGCCGATGCCCTGACCGACCTCGAACTGCGGGCCCAGGTCCAACGCGAACGGCACAACGAACAGATCGCTGCGATTGATGTCGTCCTCCAGGGGCTCGCCCAGCAGCTCCTGGAGGCACAGGCCGGCCTCGAGGCGGCGGTCGCCGGCAACCAGCGGGCGGCGCAGTTGCAGGCCGCCCTGGCCATCCTGCGCGGGCGGTGGGACTCCGCCACGGTGGAGCTCGGACGTCTGGACGGCGCGGAGCGCGATCTCGAGCGCCGGCGCCAGGAGTTGGCGACCAGGCGCGCGGAGCTGGCCAACGTCGAGCGGCAGGTGCGCCTGCTCGACACGGAGCTGCTCGACTGGCAGCTGCTCGCCAAGGCGCTCGGCCGGGACGGCCTCCCGGTGCTCGAAATCGACGCCGCCGGGCCCACCGTGACGGCCTTCGCGAACGACCTGCTGGCCAGCTGCTTCGGGCCCCGGTTCTCGCTCGAGCTCGTGACGCAGGAGGCGAAGGCGAGCGGCGCGGGGATGAAGGAGAGCTTCGCCATTCGGGTCTACGACAACGAGCGCGGCGGCGAGGCACGGGACATCGGCGACCTCTCCGGCGGCGAGCAGATCATCGTCTCTGAGGCGTTGGCCAACGCGATCGCGCTCTTCGTCAACCAGCGCAACGGCTCAGCGATCCAGACCGCCTGGCGCGACGAGACAACGGGCCCACTCGACGCCGAGAATGCCGCGCGCTACGTCCCGATGCTGCGCCGGCTGCGCGAGTTGGGCGGCTTCAGCCAGATCTTCTATGTCAGCCACAACAGCGAGTCTGCGGCGATGGCGGACGCGCAGGTTCGGCTCGAGGACGGCCGAGTCGCCGTGGCGCTGCCGCCCTACACGGAGGCCGCGTGATGCTCGCGACTATCGCGATCCTTTGCGGCGGCCTGGCCGCCGCCCTGCTCTGGGCCGGCGTGCTCCGTGGCGAGCTGCGCCGCACGGACGGCCGGCTCGCGGAGTCCGAGATGCTGCGTGACGGCCTGCGGCAGGCCCACGCGCAGGCGTGCGATGACCTGGCGGACGCCCTGCGCGAGATCGACGAGCTCCGTCAGCGTCTCGCCCATCCCCGCGGGCCCGCGAAGCGCGGCCCCTGTCCAGCATGTGGAGTGGACGTCGCCCTGACGAAGGCCGGCACGGTCCACGCTCGGTACCACCGGCGCTGTCCGGCGACGGGATGGGCATCGTGATCACGGCGCTGCTGATCGTCGGCGTCCTCGTCATCGCGCTCGCGATCGCGGTCGCCTTCGAGGTCGCCGAGCGCGCGCAACGGAAAGGAGTCAAGAAATGCTCGAAGTGATGCACCGGTGCCGGGCGTGGTGGCGCCGGCGATGGGCGGCGATGCGGCAGGACGACCTCGACCGGGCGTACGTCCGGCAGGTCGCGCGGTACTGGACATCACGCCGGGACAGCCCTCGCCCCTGGACGCCGGGGCAGGACGAGCCGGAACGATGGCAGGTGCGCGCGTGACGCGCGCGGAGGACCGGTGAGTCAGAAGACCGTCGATGTGCTCGTGAACGGCGCGCGGGGGTCCAGGCGCCGCGGTGTCAGCGAGTGCCGCGGCTGCAAGCGGGCTATCTACTGGTGCGCGTCCGTCGCGGGCAAACCGATCCCGTTCGACGAGAATCCCGATCCGATCGCGGTGCACGGTGACATCGAGACCGTGAGCGCCGATCTCGTGCACTGGCGGACCTGTCCGAAGCGAGACGAGTTCCGTAAACCTCGGCCGGCGCCGCCGGCCGACCGCGCGCTCTACGAGGAGTGAGGAGGACACGAGCGATGAAGGCTTCGGACATCACGGTCACCATCACGAGGCTGCGGGAACTGCTCGACGCGCGGATCGCCGACCTCACGCACTGCCAAGAGCACGTGCGGGCCGGCGCCTGCCCCTTGCTCGCCGCTATGACAGGTGAGGTCACGGCCGCACCCGCGCCGAAGAAGCCCGCTCGCGCCTGCACGGCGAAGACACGCCAGGCGCGCAGGGCGACCACGGCGACGGGGGGGGGCAAGACGGTATTGCGCCAGAAGCCTGAGCCAACCGTGGTGGACGTGCCGATCAGGCCGGCGGCGGCGAAGACCGCGCCAGGGCTCTCGGTCACGCTCGACCAGGTGCGCGCGTTCGTGGCGTCGAGCGACGGCGGCCGGACGCCGATGGATGTGGCAGAGAAGTTCGGCCTCAGCTACCAGACGGCCTGGAGTCGGCTGCGCGGCTTGGTGGAGGGCGGCAAGGCCATCCAGGGCGACGACAAACGCTACCACGCAACAAACTAGCGACCAGGGCCAGGTCGCCGCGCGAGCACGCGCGGGCAGGCCCGAACGCCGACCGGGATGGGGAGAGTCGCGGTTGGCAGCGCCGGGGTGGACCCGGCCGGCCTGGCCCTTGGAGGAGTGGGAGGCGGGTCATCAGCCGCCCGGAACCGCCTGATGGGGCGCCGCCGCTATGCCGATCAGCGGCCGGAGAACGTCGGCGGGAATCGACCCTCTCTGCACTGGCGACGGTAGCCACGGCTCGCGCCAGCGCGGCAGACCGAAACGCGGCCCGAACTGCCCGATGGGCGGGTACAAGCCGAAGACGTGACAGCCGGAGAGACGGCGCAAAGGACGACATGACCTGGGTGCTCTGGACGATCGCTGGTCTGCTGGCGCTGCAGGCGCTCGCGGTGATCTACCCGGCGGACCTGCGCCTGACCTGTCGCGGCTACGCCCTGACGTTGCAGCTCCGCCGGCGCTGGCGACTCTACGGCGGTGCCTGGTGGGGCGGGCGTACCGCCTGGCTCCGTGTCGGGCCCGTCATGGTCGCGGTGAAGGTTCCGCGGTGGGAAGGAGACGAGCGGTGAGCGAGACGCAGGTCGCCCTCAACTTCGACGCGCCCGCCGAGCCGGCCATCGTCGTCAACCGCTCGGTGACGAATCCCGCCGAGCGCCGGCGGCTGACGCGGCAGGCCGAGCAGGTGCTCGACCGGCTGCGGCAGGGCCCGGCGACGGCGAAGGACCTGGTCGAGATCGCGTGCCAATACAACGCCAGGATCCACGACCTCCGCCGCGCTGGCTACGACGTGCGCTACGACGCGGAGCGGGGCCACTACGAGTTGAAGGGCGGCGCCTGATGGTCGTACTCGCGGTCGACCCCGGCCCGCTCACCTCCGGCTACGCCCTCTGGGATGCGGACGCCCGCCGCGTCATGGAGAGCGGCAGCGACACGCCGAACGACGAGCTGCGCACGATCATCCTGCCGGCGGCGCTCGGTCTCCTGACGGCGGTTCCGGGCTCGCAGTTCGCGATCGAGCGGGTCGCGTGCTACGGCCGGCCCGTGGGCGATCCGGTCTTCGAGACGGTGTTCTTCAGCGGCCGACTGGCCGAGTGGTGGGAGACGGCGACGGGCGTCCCGGCGATCCGGCGGACCTTCAGCGACGTCGCCCTCCACTTCTGCCATTCGCGCCACGCGAAGGAGAGTCACGTGCGCCAGGTGCTGCTCGATCGCTTTGGCGGGAAGGGCACCACCGCCAGGCCGGGGCCGTTCTACAGCGTGTCTGGACACGCCTGGTCGGCCGCGGCGTTGGGGATCTATGTGATGGACACGATGCAGGGCGCGCCGACGCTGACCGGCTCCGGCGCGACCACGGGCAGCACAACGCGCCCGTATCAACTGGAGGGATGACGTGCAGGAACAAACAAGCGAACGGCAGGAGCCACAGCCCGAGCCGCCGGTCGAGGAACTGGCGGACGAAATCGCCAACGCCCTCGACGATCTGGCGCGGTGCGCGACCGAGCGGACGACGGTCCGCGACGAACTCGCGAAGACGAAGAACGCGAAGAAGCGGAGCACGTTCGCCAAGGATCTGGAGGTGGCCGACCTGAGGGTCGGCGAGGCGCTCGGCAAGCTGGCCGAGACCACCAGCCTTCAGCTCGCGACCGCGTGCCTCGACATCCTGGAGGACCCGCAGCACTCCGAGTTGTCCACCGACGAGGTGTACGCCGAGGCGCTGAAGGGCCTGCCGAAGCCCGAGACGACTGGCCCGGAGTATCCGCACTGCACGTGCGGCGCGGTCCTCGCCCTGGACGCCGAAAAGGCGCGCGGCGTGCGCCGCGTGCGTCGCGAGCCGTTGCCGGAGACCGCGGCGCCGACGACCGGCGAGGCCCAACCGCCGCAAGACGTGCCGTTGCCCTTCCCGCCGCCGCCGGTCGAGCCCTTCGACTTCCAGGCCGCGGCCGTCGACGTCTTCAAGCAGAACCGCATGGTCGAGTCGATGAAGCGCGTCTACGACGAGGCCGCGGAGAGCGCGAAGGACGCGAAGAAGCAATGGGAGGCGGCCGCGGGCCGGCTCGGGCTCCTCATCAGCGACTACGACCGCCGGGCGCGCGAGGCCGCCGAGGCCAACCAGCGCCGCGCCGAGCTGCAGCGGTGCTACCAGGAGCAGCTCGAGGTCGCGGCGGCGACCGGCGAGGAAGCCGAGGACCTCTCGCCGGCGACCGACGACGAGGACTGCTGCGGGGCGCACTCGAGCGGCAGCTTGGCGACGATGGTCTGCACCCGTGCCTCGCATCACGACGGACGCCACGCGGCGCACGGCAGCGACGACAAGATCGTCCACGCCTGGGGCGACAAGAACGCCAAGGGCTGGCCGGAAGAGCGCGCGGCCGACCCGGCGGCGCCACTGCCGGAACTGCCGGCGGCGGCCGACCCGACGGGCGCGACGCCGCTCTCGGACGCGCTGCCGGCCTGTGCGTGCGGCCACGCCCTGGCGCTCGATACCGAGAAGGCCCGCGGGACGTGCGATCCGTGCGCGGGGATCGGACAGCTGTAGGTCGCAAGTGCACGGCGGAAAGGATGACGGCGTGACGAGCATCAGGGCGGTGGATCTCTTCTGCGGGGCCGGGGGGGCGCTAATCAAGCCGCTTCGTGCGGCTTCGCGGCGCGACCTGATGAGCCTTCGCGCGCTCACGCCGCCGCTTCCAAGGGTGCCTCGTAAAGAGCGGTTGTCCTACGGCCTCTGGACCGGCCGCTTTCCGCTGTTCGGCGCGGGACAGGATGACTGTAACGGCAGAGCGGCCAAGACCGACCTTCGCTGCTATCTCGGTGTGCGTCAGGCCGGCCTCGCCCAACTCGATAACACGCTCATGGCGCGCTACCGTCGCGCTGCGGCGCTCGGCGTAGTCGGCAATTCTAGAGATCGCTCGATCGGCGGCCAGAGTCTTGATCGTCAAGTAGGGGCGGATCATCAGCAGGACAGTCCTGGCGTCTTCATAGCGCCGAACGCGCCAGGAATACTTCGTGCTCCACTCCGCCCGATCAAAGGTGACTTCCTCAAGCTGGCCAAGCGGAAGGCGGCGGTAGAGGGACTCAATCACGTCCCTGTTGGTGCTTGCGAGGCTCACCGCGATCCCGGGTCCCTTCGGCAAGTAAACGCAACCCTCGCCATCGAAGAACCCGGCGAGCCAGACCGCAAACTGATAGTCGCTCCATCCGTGAAAATAGCCGATGTTCTGCCGCGTTGGGTAAATCACTCTGCGCTTGCTCATACCCATCAGTTTAACACGTTTCTCGCCTGGCCCTGTCGTCTCGGCCAGGCGCTCATTGGCGAGCTGCTGCTGGAATACCAGACGGCTGGACAGCCCCGCGCGCTGGAGGCGGTGTCATGATCTACGCGCTTCGTCAGTACCAGCGCGACGCCGCGGCGGCCGGCCTCGCCTACCTCACCGACCCGACGCTCACGGGCCGCCACGGCATCATCGTCGCGCCCACGGGCTCGGGCAAGTCGCTCCTGGTGGCCAGCATCGCCACGCGCCTCCCGGGCCCGTGTATCGTCCTGCAGCCCACCAAGGAGATCCTCGAGCAGAACGCGGCGAAGCTCACGGCTTATGGCTTCCCGCCGGCGCTGTATTCAGCCAGCGTGGGGCGGAAGGAGATCGGCACGATCACGCTCGCGACGATCGGGAGCGTCGTGCGCCAGGCGCAGGCCTTCCGAGACGTCCCGTTCGTCCTGATCGACGAGTGTCACCAGGCGGTCTCGCCGAAGGGCGGCATGGTCAAGGCCTTCCTCGACGCACTGCAGGGCGCACGGATCCTCGGCCTCACGGCCACCCCGTACCGCCTAGCGAGCAACTCCTGGGGCTCGACGCTGCGGTTCCTGACGCGCACGCGGCCGCGCATCTTCCGCGACGTCGTGCACGTCACGCAAATCGCCGCGCTCGCGCGGGACGGCTTCCTGGCGCCCCTCGAGTATCAGGTCCGGCCGGTCATCAAGCGCGAGCGCCTCCGCTACAACAGCACGGGCGCGGACTACACCGACGAGAGCGTGCACCTCGCGTTCGTCGAGAGCGGGTTTGCCGGCCACCTGCAGCGCGAGGTCGAGGGGTTGCTCGAGGCGGGCCGGAAGAACGTGCTGGTCTTCACCCGGTTCGTGGCCGAGTCCGAGCACTTGGCCGCCGCCCTTCCGGGCGCCGCGGTCGTGACGGCGGACACGCCGGCCGGCGAACGGCGCCGCATCCTGGACGAGTTCAAAGCGGGCCGAATCAAGGTCGTCACCAACGTCGGCATCGTAGCGATCGGCTTCGACTTTCCCGCGCTCGAGGCGGTCGTGCTGGCGCGGCCGACGGTCTCCCTGGCCGTCTACTACCAGGAGGTGGGCCGGGCCATCAGGCCCGCCCCGGGCAAGCGGAGCGCCCTGGTCGTGGACCTCGTGGGGCTCGTCGAGCAGTTCGGGCGCATCGAGGACCTGGTGCTCGAGCGCGGCGGCGCGAGCGGGGATCTCTGGGTCGTGCGCAGTCGCGGGCGCGACCTCACGAACACCTATTTCGGCGACCAGGCGGACCGCGAGAAGCGCCAGCGCAAGGCGGCGTTCTTCAGCGGGCGTCGACAGGGCGGACAGGGCAGGTCAACGGCGGCGGACGGACTCTTCTAGGCGGGGGCGAACTTATGGCGTGGGTGAAGATTGACGACCACTTTCCCGATCACCGCAAGCTCGCGGAACTCGGCGATTACGCTCCGCTCTGCGGATGGCTCTACCTCTGCGGCTTGTGCTACTGCAATCGCCAGTTGACGGACGGGCGTATCCCAAAGGCGCACGTCCCGCGGCTCACGTCCTACCGTCGAATCGGCATCGAGCCGGGCGCAGTGGGGACGCTTGCGACGGTCGGAAACGACGTGGATCCGGACGACTTGGCGGCGCAATTGGTCTCCGTTGGCCTCTGGGAAGACGCCGGAGACCACTACGAAATACACGATTACACCGACTACCAACCCACCAAAGCGCAGGCTGAGGCACTGCAGAAGGCAAGATACGAAGGCGGAAAGGCTGGAGCAGCAAGGAGATGGAGCCGCAAGGGTCAACCTAAAGGTCAACCTATAGGTCAACCTAAAGGTGGAGGGTATAGGTCAACCCATGGGTCAACCCATAGGTCAACCAATAGGTCAACGATAGCAAATCGATGCTCCGATCCCGATCCCGGTACCGATCCCCTAGATAGATCACCTGTAGGCGGTGTGTGTGTACCGGAGGCTGGACACACACACCCGGACGAGCCCCCGCTCGATGACACCATCCCGACCGACGACGAGCTGGATGGAACACCTGCCGCTCTCACTGTGCCGCTGGCCATGACTCGCCGGACGAACATCGCCTGGCCAGGCAGACCCCCGGTGCCTGGGACGCTGCATGCCGACTTCCGGTCGAGGCTCGGCGGGCCTCCTGATGAGGCCGACCGACGACTGGTCGCGTGGTACGCGACCGTCTCGGCCGAATATACCGGCCAGCCGATCGGCGACAACGACTTCGAGTTCTGGCGGGCCCGGTTCAAGGACTGGCAAGGCTCGACCGTAACCCGAGCCTCGCCGATGATGGGCGCTGGGCGCACCGCCGGCAACGTCGCCGCGCTCCAGACCGTGCTGAACCGAAAGCGAGGGGCCGATGTGGGACGATGACGAAAAAGACCGATTCTACAAGCAGCTCACCGTCCTGGCGGAGACCCTGGGCGAGCCGATGACGCCGGTGCGCCTCGCCGGCTACTGCTCGGCGCTTGAGGACGTGCCGCTCGCAACCATCGCGGTCGGGATGCGCGAGGCGATGCGGAGTTGCCGGTACTTTCCGCGGCCCGTCGAGATCCGCGAGCTGGCCCTCCAAGAGCTCGCGGCGCGGCGCGTGAACGGCGCTCGGCGCGTCGAGGCGTCTCACCGCCTGGCCGAGCCGCGGCTGTCGGACGAGGAGATCCGAGCGAACCTGACGAAGCTGGCCGCGGCCGTCAAGGGCCTCGCGGCGCGCAGGAGGATGCGATGACCAGCACGCTGGCGCTCATCGCGCGCCTGGTGGTCGAGCTCGACGCGGAACGTCGTGGCGCACAGTTCCTCGCGTCGGAAGTCGAGCGCGCCTGGCGCGACGGGATGGCCGAGGGGATGCGCAGGGCCACCACCGACGACGACCACGCGCCGGAGGTAGAACACGCCCGGGGCGCGCGCGGGCTCGACTGTGTCAAGCCCTTCGGTCAGTTTGCGATTCCGCGCGGAGTGAACAGGTGACTAGCGCACTCATGGACGAACCACGGGACATCGAACACACGAAGCGAAAACCGAAGGCAAAGCGGGCGCGGCGGCTCTTTGGGCGCCTTCGGCATCGTAACGCGCGCGCGCAGCGGATCTTCCTCGCGTGCTACGCCAAGACCGGCAACGTGTCGCGGTCGGCGAAGGCGGCCCGAATCGACCGGGAGACGCACCAGAACTGGTTGAAGTTTCCAGGGCTCGCCGGAGAGGACTACCGCGCGGCGTTTGCCGCCGCCGAGGAGATGGCGGCCGACGTCCTCGAGGAGGAGGCGCGTCGCCGCGCCGTGACGGGCCTCGTGCGCTACCGGTTCGACCGCCACGGCAACCCATTGAAGCATCCGATGACGGGGCAGCCGTACTACGAGCTCGAATACAGCGACCTGCTGATGCGCGAGCTGCTGAAGGGCAACCGGCCGGCGAAGTATCGCGACCAGCCGAAGGAGGCGATCTCGGTCGAGGAGGTCGTGCGGCTCTTCGCGGCGTTCACGGCGGCGATCCGGGCGGAAGTCTACGCGATCGTCACGGATGCCGAGATTGCGACCCGCCTGTTGTCGGCGGTGCAGGTGCACGTGTCGAAGGCGTTGGCGCTGCCCGACGTGACGGCGACGGCCGTCTCCGGATCTGTTGCGAGCGAGACGCAAATCGCCGCCCGCTCGGTCCTGGACGCCGAGGGGCAAGGAGGACACCGTGGCTGACGACCCTCGCGCCCTCATGGCAGAGGTGGAGGCGGCACTGGCGCGGCTGGAAAACGCCCGAGGCATGTTGGCGGATGCGTGCGGCGACGACGATCTTCCTGTCGCAATCGCTGCCATGACCGCTGCTGACACCGAGATGGATAAGCACGCGGAAGGCTGGCTGCGCTCCCTGCTGGCCGACGTGGAGCGGCTGAAGCAGGAGCGGACCATCGCGCAATCGAACGCTGAGGCCGTCTCTGCGATGCTTATCGACCAAGGCGACCGGGCTGTTGCGGAACTCGCAGCGTGTCGGCGTGACACGCTGGAATTAGCGATACAGACGGTCTACCACCTGCCGTTTGGAGAGCAGGGTTCTGGCCTCGGGGCGGCGACCGCCCAAGACGCGATTGTGGCCCTCCATGCGCTCCAAGAGTCCCGCGCCCTCCCCGCCTCGGAGGCGCCCCCCGCAAAGGAGCAGAAATGAAGTTCCGCAAGAAGCCGGTGGTGGTTGAGGCAATTCAGTTTACCGAGGACGTGGCGCGAGAGGCGCTGTTCAACGGCACTAAGGGGCCATTCGGCCTTTCCGTCTCCGGCGATTATCACCCGGCCAAGGGACTGCTCTACCGGGCATGGGTTGTGATCAAGACGCTTGAAGGCGAGACGCGGGCGGGCCTCGGCGTCTGGATCATCCGAGGCGCGAAGGGCGAACTCTATCCCTGCGAGCCGGATATCTTCGCGGCTACCTCCGGCCCTACCTCGTGCAGACGGACTGGGCCCGCGGCCTCGATGACCAGGTCGAGCGCGAGCTCATCGAGCACCTGGGGAGGATCGGCGGATGACCCTCCCGTACCGCCGGCGCCGCGTGGACTCGCTCTGGTGCCGACGCCTGCTCCTGGCGCCGCTCCTCGTACTGGCCTTACCCGGCTATCTCCTGCTCGGCGGGATGTATGGCGTCTGCGGCGCCTGGTGGTGGGAACTGAAGCAGCTCTGGAGACGCCCATGACCTTCCTGATGATCAGCTGCCTCGTCCTCGTTGCGGCCGCGGCGGGCCACGCGGTCGGCCTGCGCGGGCAACCCCGGGACATGCTGCGCGGCGACGACGGGACGCTGTCCGCTAGCTCGCTGCGCGACCTGTGCGCGCACGGGGACATCATCCGCAGCGGGGACCGGTTCGCCCCGGAGGGCCATATCAGCTGGGGAGGCCACGCGTGAGCCACCCGACCGCGCCGATCGAGCTGCAGGCGTTCCTCGAGCTGCTCGACGAGCTCCTCGACAACGGCCGCTACGCCTGGGCCCACGACACCCTGGCGGGGATCCGGACGACCGTGACGGCCCGCCGGGAGGTCACCGCTGGCCAGCGCTTGGCGGTCGCGCGGATCGCCGCGGCCCGCCGGCGAGCGGACGACCACGACGGGTTGCCGTCACAGCGCCATGGCGGGTCCAGGCGCTACGAGGGCTGGGAGCCAGGGCGATGAGCACATCCCTCAAGCGATTGTCGAAATCTGACTGGATGGCCGAGGGCGGCCGCCTGTTCGGCGGGGACATGATGCGGTGGCGGTTCGTCTGTCCGATCTGCGGCCACGTCCAGACGCCCGAGGATTTGCGGCCCTTCGCCGGGCGGACTCCGAACGACGCCTACTTCAATTGCATCGGCCGTTTCACGGGAGGGCGCAGGGCCTTCGGCAAGAACCCCAAGGGCACGCCCGCCCAGCCGTGCGATTACACCTCGGGCGGCTTGTTCTGCCTGGCGCCGGTTCGCGTGATCGACGAGGAGGGCCGTGAACACCCCGTCTTCGAGTTCGACCACTCTGGCGAGGTGTGCCCGTCATGAGCACCAGCATTCAGTGGACCGACGCCGTCTGGAACCCCGTGACCGGCTGCACGAAGGTGAGCGCCGGCTGCGCGCACTGTTACGCGGAGACCTTCGCGCACCGGCAGATGGGGCCCTGGAAGGGACGAGCGTTCAGCGACGTCCGCTGCCACGAGGACCGGCTCGACCAGCCGCTCCACTGGCGTCGGCCGCGGCGCGTGTTCGTCAACTCGATGAGCGACCTGTTCCACGAGACCGTGCCCGACGCGTTCATTGATTGGGTGTTCGCGGTGATGGCCCTCTGCCCACAGCACACCTTCCAGGTGCTGACCAAGCGGCCACAGCGGATGCGGGACTACTTCAGCAACATCGTGCAGATAGCCCAAGGAGCCATCACCCACGAGCGGGTGCAACGGTTGATCGAGGGGATGGTGCTCGACGAGGCGAGCCCGCTCACCAAGTTCGCGCGGATGCAGATCCGCGACCTCGTCGTGAATTGGAACGCCGTCTGCGCATGGCCGCTTCCGAACGTCTGGCTCGGCGTGAGCTGTGAGGACCAGAACTCCCTCGAGGCGCGATGGCCTCCATTGGCTGAGCTCGCCGCCCATGGCTGGAAGACGTTCTGCTCGGCCGAACCGCTGCTCGGCCGGCTCGACCTCACCTCCATCGAAAGCACCCAGAACATGGGGATGTTCTTCGATGCGCTCAGAGACGGCGGCGGGGCCCTCTCATGGGTCATCGTCGGCGGAGAGAGCGGGCTCCAGGCGAGGCCCTGCGACGTCGCGTGGATCCGGTCGATCGTCGAACAGTGCCGCTCCGCGGGCGTGCCGGTGTTCGTGAAGCAGCTCGGCGCGCGGCCAGTCGAGCAGCGGGCACCATTGGCGCCAGGGTGCGGCACGCAGTTCGCTGTCTCAGTGCGCAACCGCAAGGGCGGCGACCCCGACGAATGGCCAGAGGCCCTCCGCGTCCGCGAGTCCCCGGAGATCGGGCGATGACTGAACAGGACCTCTTCGCCCTTCTCCGGAAGCGTTACGACCCCCGCGAGTGGGTGCTCCTGCCCCAGGTGCGTGACGCTACAGGATGGGCAGGCGCCGGCCGGACGGCCGACGCGATCGCCATGAACACCTGGCCGTCACGCGGCCTCGAGGTTCACGGCATCGAGATCAAGACCTACCGCAGCGACTGGCAGCGCGAGCTGAAGAAGCCCCAGAAGGCGGAGGCGATCTTCAAGTTCTGCGACCGCTGGTGGATCGCCGTGCCCGATCACGAGGGCGTGACGGTCGAGTGCGGCCGCCGCCAGCATCCGATGATCGCGGTGGCCACCCCTGATGAGCTGCCGCCTACCTGGGGCCTCCTCTACGTCAGCGACAAACGGATTCGTGTCGGACGGGAGGCGCCGAAACTCGAGCCGGTGCCCCTGACGCGGACCTTCGTGGCCAGCGTCCTTCGCGGCTCGATGCGGGAAACCCCGGAGGCCCAACTCGAGGCGGCGAAGCTCGCCGGTGTCAAGGAAGGCCACGACTACGGCTACAAGCTCGGGCTCAGGGAGGGCGCCGATCGGGCCTCGGCCCGAATGGACTGGGACTGGCGCGCGAACGCCCTGAAATACATCGAAGAGTCCGTCAAGCGAACCCTCAATGACGTGGGTCGGCACCGGAAGGAGCTCGACGAGAAGCTCGCGGCTCTGGGCGAAGAACCGGCCGCCCCGCTCGCCGCCGCTGTTGCGGAGAACGACGAATGACGCCGAAGCGCATCCAGCGCCGACGGACGGCAGGCTGGCGGATGCCGGAGGGCGCGGTCTACGTCGGGAGGCCGACCCGCTGGGGGAACCCCTTCCGGGTGGGCTGCCACTACAAGCGAGACGTCGACGGTGGGATTTCGCGTCTCGGCGCTCGCTTCATCTACTTGGAGGCCTTCGAAGGTTACCAGGACGAGACCTACACGACGATTCGCACCGCCGTCGAGGCGATCGACTGGTTCCGCTGGTACTGGACGACGATGACCGAGCAGGAACTCGCGACGATGCGTGAGGCCCTCCGCGGCCGAGACCTGGCCTGCTGGTGTCCGCTCGATCAGCCCTGCCACGCGGACGTACTGCTCGAACTCGCGAACGCGGAGCCGCCCTCCGGCGAGGAGGCCACGCGGTGATCGGCGCGCGCGTCGATCCGCTGCTGCGCGTGAAGCAGGCCATCATCGACGGCCTGGCGCCTGATGTAAACGCGCAGCGGCCCGTTGTCGGCGTGCCGACGATCACGACCGAGGCCGAGCTCGCGGCCTACCTGCGCGACACGTTCGGCATTCGCCTGCCCTCGACGCGCGTCTGCCCGGGGCACTGCTCGCCGTGGGAGGCCTTCGTCGAGGCGTATTTCGCCCGCTCGCCCGTGTCGGTGTGGAAGGCGTCGCGGGGCTTGGGCGGGAAGTCGTTCACGCTGTCGCTGCTCGGCCTGGTCGAAGCCGTGACGCTCGGCGTGGACGTCAACGTCGTCGGCGGCTCCGGCGAGCAGGCGCAGCGCGTGCTCGAGTCGATGGGCCGGCTCTGGGACGCGCCGAGCGCGCCACGGGATCTGCTGGCGTCGGAGCCGGCGCAGCGGCATACGAAACTCGTCGCCGGCAACATGGTCCGCGCGCTGATGGCCTCGACCAAGTCGGTCCGCGGGCCACACCCGGTGCGCCTGCGTCTCGACGAGGTGGATGAGATGGCGCTCGCGATCCTCGACGCCGCGATGGGCCAGCCGATGAGCGCCAAGGGCGTGCTCTCGCAGACCGTCATGTCCTCGACGCATCAGTATCCCGACGGCACGTTCACCAAGATCTTGCAACGCGCGAAGGAGCGGAACTGGCCGGTGCGCGAGTGGTGCTGGCGCGAAACGATGGCGCCGCACGGGTGGCTCGACCCCGAGGAAATCGAGCGCAAGCGGCAGCAGGTGACCGACGCCATGTGGAAGACCGAGTACGACCTGCAGGAGCCGTCCGCCGAAGGCCGCGCCATCATGACCGAGAAGGTCGCGGCGATGTTCACGCGCGAGCTGGGGGTTTTCGCGGCCGGGCACCAGGGCGCGATCGAGGCCGAGCCGCCCGACCCAATGGGCGAGTACGCGACTGGCACCGACTGGGCAAAGGAGCAGGATTGGACGGTCATCGTCACGTTCCGCACGGACGTCGCGCCCTGGCGGCTCGTCGCGTTCGAACGCCTCCAGCGCCGGCCCTGGCCGGACATGGTGAGCCGGCTGGACGCGCGGCTCGATCGCTACGCGGGCGCGCGGCACCTGGCGGCGCACGACGCGACGGGTGGCGGGAACGTCGTCGCCGACTTGCTGGCACACGACGTCGAGGGCGTCATCATGGTCGGGCGCGAGCGGTCCGCGCTCTTCTCGAACTACATCAAGGGCATCGAGCACGACGAGCTGCGCGCGCCGTTCATCGAGACGATGGAGGCCGAGCATCGCTACGCGACGGTGGATGACCTGTTCGGGTCGGGGCATCCGCCCGACAGCCTGGTGGCCGCGGCGCTCGCCTACCGCGCGGCGGTGGGACGCGGGCGCGGCTTCCTCGACTACCTGCGCGCCCAGGCCGCCGGCGCCGCAACGCCCGAGCTCGCCCCGGCTCCGACTTCGGGCGACGCCGCCGACGCGCTCGTGCTGGCGCACCAGCAGTGCCGCGTCAAGGGACTCACGCGGACGATCACACAAGACGGCCGGCGTCGCTGCGCGACGTGCGGCTGTGATATGGGAGCGGCATGATGCAGGCCCAGCGCTACGCGGACGGCTCGTTTCACTCAACCGACAAGCCGCTCAATCCGCCCAGATATGAGCCTTGCAAGAAATGCTGTCGGAACTTCTTCAGCACTGGCGGCGACCGGGGCGTGTGTCCGGACTGCTGGCGCCCGGCGCGCTGCGGACAGTCGGACGTTGAAGAAAGGCGCGGCTTCTCGTTCGAGAGGCGCGAGCCGTCACATTTCATGGCCGCGCGATATGCAGGAATCCCAACGGAGCGAATACGATGAGCCAGCCCGACACCCTCAATCCGATGTCCACCCACGGCCTGACGCGCCGCGTCTCCGGCCTACTCGTGCCGGCGTCGGCGGTGCCGGCGCCCGAGCTGACGCGCGAGGTCTGGCTCCGCGAGGAGGCGAAGCTGCTGCGGCGGCTGTCGAAGCTGCTCGACGCGCACGGCGTGAAGGCCGTGCTCTGCTGCGCGAAGCCGAGCTGCGCGGGGGCACCGATCATCCAGCGCGAGGTCCGCTCGGACGGCGTCGAGCGGCTGCTGTGCGGCTGCACGGCGCGGGAGCTGCGATGAGCGTCACCGATTTCTCTGCTCTCCGTCAGCGCATGGAGTCCGTGCGGATCGACCCGCTCGCGAAGCCGGCGATTGTGCGCGCCGTCCTCGAATGCGAGAACGAATCAGCGACAGGATTCATCGCCCATGTATTACGGGACCTGGCTGACGCGCTCTCCGAGATCGATCGGCTTCAGCGGATCGTAAAGCGGCTGCAGGCCTCCGAACATCGGCTCATGGCCTCTATCAACTCAGCTCGAAGACACGACCAGCACGTCCCAATCCTCGATCACGATCCGGAGGACCGATGAGACGGTGCACGGGAGAGTGGCGCCGCGAACCACGGCGAAGCCATCGCGGACGGTCAACCTGGCGAGCAAGCGGTCGCGTAGCGGAGGGCTCATGCTCATCACG
>JAEHJW020002165.1_pt1 | contig 40654 bp, 52 predicted proteins | sample 9271431 | NCBI WGS metagenome assembly JAEHJW02 | reverse complement strand
TTAAACCAAGCGAAACAGGGTTCTTTGTTTGGTGACATCTTCTACGTTAAACGGAGTCAGATAACCCATTATATCAGTGAGCTGAACAGGCTTTCTCCAGACATCAAATCCAACATCCATTGTGCCATCCAGCGGTTCTATATTTCCGTGTACGTGCCCATACAAATGAATAACTCCCTTATACTGCCCTGGCCATTCACGCATTGGGTAGTGGCTTAAAAAAAGTGCATTGTCCTCTACGGTAATCTTCAGATTATCGTGCACAGCATCCCAGTTTAGGTCACCCACAGATCTATCGTGGTTTCCTTTTATAAGAATTTTTCTGCCGCGCAAACGTTTTAAAAACGAGTTTGTTCTGTCAATATTACAGCGAGAAAAGTCCCCCAAATGGTATATAGTGTCATTTGGGCCTACTGTGGAGTTCCATATATGTAGGATCGCATCATTCATCTCCTGAACGGTAGTATACGGCCTGTCACTACTAGGTCGCAACAAAATCCCTTTGTCATCAAAATGCGTATCAGATATAAACCAAGTTTTATGTGGCGCTGGCATCTATTTCTTCCGTAGGGTAACTCAATGTAGTATCAGAATTATACCGCATCAATGTGTTTACCGCCAGACTGATGGTGATAAGGTTAGCGATGAACGTCACAGATTCCAGTAATACAATGGGATACACGTGCACGTAAGCTGCATACGCAAGCCAAAGAGCTGTGCTTGGCAAAATCCACATTTTCATTAATAAGTTTGGTAAAACGTGGGCCACTTTACCATTAGCGTATGCTATTAATATGGCTATACCTGCTGGGCTTGCCGGTGGTTCAAGCCAAATCGCTACCAGTATAGCCATTGTACTGATAATAACGCGAAATACTGTATGCCGCTTTTTAGCATAGCGTTCATCCAACCATCCTTGCAAAAAAGTGGCCGTTAGTGATGCAATAACAACCGATCCGGCAAAAGCGTCTCCAGCCAACCAGAATGTGGTGGAAACCAAGCTACCGGATAGCATAGTGGACCACAATAGCGCCCGTTTCCCTGTTCTTGTGAAAGCAAACATTGCAGCAAAAGAAGCTGCAATCCCAGACCACCAATCTAACGGTATACCTAATAACACGGTGTTATTATCTCCAAAACTTCAAGTGATTCAGATATTCAGTACTGTTTCTAAAAACTGGGTTTATGCGCTTTTACTGGTACAGAAGCCCCACCAAGCTCGTCAAATCTGCTGTTCGGTATATAGCGCAGCAAAGAATCAATCTGATCCTTGTGAAGTGGATCGTACGGCATTTTTCTGATGAAATTTTCTGCGCCAGCAAATACACTATCACGAAATTCATACCGAATGCTGTGATTATTGACCAACTCAGCCATTATTTCATTGAATTTTGTAATGGCGTGACTTAGCTTATCCGGTTCTTCCGGCCTTGTGGCTTTGATGGCAATATTACTTAAGCTGGCTTCTACTACTTTACGAACAACAATTTCCTGTATTCCAACAGGTTTGTTTGTTTCAAAGTTTTCCTTAACCATTTTAAGATGATCCCGAATACCTTTTTTTGTTGTTAAAGCATTAGCGTTTTGCATATCTTGCGCCACACCAGACAACTGATAACTCCTTAAATCTTTTCCAGCACTCAGCAGTGCAGCTTTGTATCGCTCTCCACATTCCAGACTGCCACAAACTAATGGCTGGCCTTGTACAGTGCTTAGCAAGTCCGAGTGAGTCTGAAGCTTAATGTATGCTTGTAGCGCCAACTCGCATTCCTCTGGTCGTATAATCCTAACTGGGCTACTTGCAATGTAATTTTGCAGGATACCTTGCGTTGTACTAAAAAGATTTCGTATTGGGTGTACCTGTTTTTCAGTATAGCGAAACAGGAATTCTGCGGCAGCTGATTCAGATGGGAACTCTGTCTTAAGTAGACTCAGTTTGTTCGTATATTCTGGTTCTCGAAAAAGTCTTTGCTTGTCAAAAAGTAGTATAATATCAGAAACACGTTGAATAAATTCGATTTCTGCTGGGTCCTTTACGGGATTTTCGTTTTGTGGTTCCATAAGTTTAGTTATCTCCATACGCCTATTTTTGTATTATATGGCGATAACTAAACTCAAGTCAAATAACTAAATGGTATTGGTTACCGATATCGTGGTTATCCATACCAAAGCGCAGCTTGGCTATCAAACCATGTCACCAATATCATTTATCCGGTTACCCAACGTGGTACCCAAGTAGTGCTTGCGGTAACAAAAATAATGCGGTATACTATTCGATATGTAATTGTCAAGGTAGGACTTAATGCTATTATCAAAAACAGTACCACTATCCTTTAAAAACTCGGAAATGTATTCCGTTATTGAAGCTGATATTATAGGGCGGCTACTCGCTGAACATCGTGGCGTGGTTAGAAAAGAGTTATCCTTTAGCGAATCCAGTGAAACCATTATGGACTGGTTTGAAAAACGGGAAGATTGGTATTACTTTGCGTGGCGCAACAAACTGATCAGCTGGAATGAATCCAAGAAAATGGCTGTATTTGCTACTTTACCAGACGGCACAAGTCGATATGATGACGAGGATGATTTGTTTGGCATCCGAGGTCGAACAGCGCTTAATATCAGCGTTATGGGTAAACGCGATGACGTGGATATTCTTGTTGGTGAATATCAGAAAACCTTTAAGGCTGTCAGCGGTAAAATTCAGTGGGTATCCGATCCGGACGGCAGCACTACTACCGTTTTAATGCGAGAGGATATGACCCCGTGTAGCGAGATGTACCCCTTTATAGGTGGTGATATCCTCAATTATTATGATGCTTTCAACGCGTCAAAGTCCAACATACTGTTGTTGATTGGCCCACCAGGAACCGGAAAAACAAGCTTTATTCGCGGGTTCCTGCAACACAGCAAACACAGCGCGTTGGTAACTTATGACCCAAAAGTATTGGAGCGGGACAGTATTTTTTCACAGTTTATTGAGGGTAGCTCGGACGTTTTCATTCTTGAAGAGGCGGATCATTTTCTTAAGCCGCGCGAGGATGGAAATGATATGATGCATCGTTTTCTGTCCGTAGGGGATGGTCTGATATCCACAGCGGGAAAGAAGATGATATTCTCTACCAATTTGGATAGTATTAGCAAAATTGACGCCGCGCTCACCCGTAAAGGGAGATGCTTTGATATTATTCAATTTCGTGCGCTTACGGAGTCCGAGACGGATACCTTGTGTGATAAGCTGGATTTACCAAGGTTTGATACCAGATCTGCACATTTGTTGGCGGATATTATGAATCGGGGCGAATATGATAAAGAAAGAAACATGTACCACGTTGGATTTTCTTAAGTTTTCAAGGAAACAGCAGAGTGAACAGGACTACCAGCATTAATCAACGTGCGCATGTATGGGCTATTATAGTTTTCATTATCACTTCCACCTATCTTATTTTTGAATTGTCATTCAGTTCAGAATTACTGAACATAGTTGGGCAAAAAGCAACCTCGGCAGATATCAACAGTATCGAACACTGGGGGCGTTATCTGTCTGGTTTTGCTTTGGGGTTGATATTATGGAGTGTATTTACGCCAACTCGGTTTGTGGTATTCCCTATTAATGTCAGCGTCAAGTCTATGTTGCTGCTAAACGCTATATTGACGTTCTGTGTGGCGGGTATAGCATACCATTACGAGATGGATTATGTGCACAGTGCAAAAAGTAAAAACAGCGGCGTACTGCGTAAGGACGCCGTATACGCGTCTTTTATACGCACAGGGCTGTTAAATGGCACTATTAAGCTTAGTGGAATGCCAAAAGATACAGCGGATTATCATACTCCTGAAGGCAAAGCTTTTATTGCGTTATTACCGTTATTGGCAAGCTCAGATAGCCATCTATCCGAAAAAATAACCGGTGTTCTGCCTAAATTAGTTAAAGATAACGCCATAGTAGAATCAGGTGGTTCGCGTGGCTTTTATAATACCATATTTCTCCCATCTGCACATAAAATGGTTGCAGAATGGGTAAACTATCAAAAAACAGTTGGGCATCTTAACGCTGCCTATACACAAGCTGAGCACGAACCTGTTTTTGCTGCACGAGATACTATTAGTAGAGCGAATGCAGCTTTTAATAGTTCGATTAGTGCATCGTTATCAACCACAGAATACCCTAATCCACATATTAGACCACAAAGCATTCACAATATGCAGGAATTTTATTCCAACCCAGTAGTGATTCAATACTGGGTTGATATGCTTCATATACCAAGGTATAAGCAAACCATTTATCCGGATGCGTCATACCAAACCGTTAAATACTCCGTGTGGCCTGTTTATATCACCGTGCTAACAAATTCTCAGCTAAAACGCTTTAATTCTGGAACTGGCAGATTTAAGGATGGCCAGCCCTATGCAGCGCAAGGTGAAAACGCTATGGTTTTACTGACCGTTCCAGCACTGGCGCTTATACTGTCGGTATTGGGAATGCTGATTCACGCTGGGAAATCACTTTACTATATTCAGAAAGTAACAGGAATTCCATTTAAATCTAACCTGTTGAAATTTATAATTGCTTTAAGCTTGTTTATTGCTGTTGGATGGCTTTTCTATACCACAGGCAACAGTATGACACAAGCAAGCCTATACCGGCACCTAATGGTAGAATATATGCACAATCCAGAGAAATTCTGGCCATCGTACTGGTTAACGTGGGTTATACAAGCTGAGAAATATGTATACCCAGTGGCCGATGCTATTCGCAACAGTCTTTTATTTGGTTATCATTTTGGAGTATCTTCTTAATGTTTTTTAAGCTCTATCTTCGTAATGTTGTTTTGTTAGCTATGTTTGGCTTTTTAACTGGCTGCGCAAATATTCCACCGCTTATACAGAAGCATAACGGGGTCTATAATTTGTATCTACCGTCAGGGCAAACACTGATGCAAGCAATGCTGTACCGTGAGGATGCCACCTTTAGCTTACCCAATGGTAAACACTGCATTTTAGAACATAATTCCGTAAATGGACATACGCGCTTTTTGTATCCTAATGGTGGGTATATCACTATGCACGGATGGCGGAATATAAAGTATATAGCTGGTAAAAGGCTGCCTGATGGTTCAATTATGGGGTTATTTTTAGGAACAGTAAATGGGCAAGCAAACACAGAAATGCTGGTTATATTTACGGATAACGGTATAAGATCTGTTCCATTAGGGAATCCATCCGCTGAATATGGCGTAAAGCAGATTACTCCAAACCATATCATATTCCAGCAGGTAGATGCTGAGAATCCTGCTAATCCTTTGCTACGTCTTTATACTATGAATACCGGTATTTTAAATAACCCAGTTCAGTTGGCCACTATACGTGCGCGTGAAGCAGCGGTAAAGCAGGCACAGCAGGAGAAAATTAAACTGGCATTAGCACGTAAGAACTATTTAGTGATTCAAGAACGACAAGCTGAACAGCGGCAACAGGAAGAGCTTGCCACACGTTTACGGAATCAGAAGTATGCCGCGCAACAAGCCATTCAAGTAGCTCATCAAAACGCAACGCCACGGCAACAGTTGGTCATACAAACGGTTGCCATTAGTAGTGGTGGTGTGGCAGTACAATCGGCGGTGCCTATGGGGCATCAGAATATAGCCCCGCAGCAAGTAAACCTACAATAATGATTGTGAAAACTTTAGTTTGACAAACTATTCAAGGTATGGTAGAGTGTGCATTCAATATTGTGGAAGATTTGAGAAATGAAAGATCCGGAAATAGCTATAACAGAAGAAGATATCCTAACAGTGCTGAGCGAAGGTACAAGTGAAGACGTGTATCATATGGCTGGTAGAATACAGGATAATACACACTCCTTACCGGTACAGCCGGTATTGACTAAACTTGAAAACAGACTTTTAGATGTTGGTACGTGCGAATATTTATTCAAGTTTGCACGAAAAATATATCAAGCGAATACGCAGACTCTTCAAGAGGCGTTGATTCGCAAAGCGAAGACAGATTCGCTGTTAGGGGATTCGTATTTAAACGAATATAATTGCGCAATGGCTTTTCTTTTTGCATTAGAAATACGCGGCGCAGATATTGACGCTTTAGCTGAAATTCCAGTGCTACTTGAAAACGAAGAGTACTCGAAAAAATTTTTAGGTTTACTGGATATAGCCGAGTCAGATAGTGTTGCTGTGCTGAGTAGCGCACTGAAAAGCAGGCGACCGCATTAAGAGGCTCGCAATTGGTTTAAGCTTATTTGTTTTTACTATCACTAAGGTTTTTTAATGCAGATCAATAATGCCACAAGGAAGTTACTAACCACCATAAAAGATGGTTCCAATAGGTTGACAGCTACTATAACATCAGCTATTGGTGGGTATACTGATACTATGAACGATTTTGGTATACATCTTACCCCTTTGCGCGTCAATAAAGCGCTTGATCTTTATGCCAACAAGGTTCCCGAATTGGTTAACCCAAGAATAGAAATAATAGACTCTCAGCTTTTTTTGTGTTTTACGACAAAGAAAGCTTTTGTAATAGATGTGCGTGTGCGTCTGGATGTGCGTGCCACCTTAAACCCAGACCAAAAAACTATCATTTTTAACCTATTAGGTTTTCCAGTTATCACGTCCACTGGCTATTTCAAGAATACGGTAGTCCGGCTATATGCCGCAATAGCCTATTATATCTTCAAATCCAACCCCATATATGCCAAGCTAAAGGAATTAAACCTTGGAGGTATAACCATAACAGGAGACACTATTCAGTTGGACTTGGATGATCCTTTGGTGGATGCCGCGTTAGGCAGTTATAGACACGCCAAACAGTTGTTAAAAGTAGTTTCCATCTCGGCAATAGAATGCGTAGAGTCAGAACTTATTGTGTGGCTGCGTCCCTTTCCAAAGAAAGGTCAAACAGTCAGTTTTTAAAAAGGAAAACGGTGTGACAAAGCGTATTACACAAAAGCACTCTGTGCTGGTAAAAACAGGTTATACACCCATTCCGTATCATATTGATACCGTATGGAACAGTGGGGCCAAAGAGCGTCTTGAGGTTATTGGCGTAGAATGGGTGGATATCGATGTGGAGGTTGCGTCCAGAATAGATTTGGTAACAGAAACGCAGTTGTTTTATCGTTCTTGTGCTGATGACAATTATTGGCTACTATCCGTCAGCAACAGCATTGGAGATAGCTTTTCACATACTTCGCGGGCGGTAATTACGTATGTGGATATTTTTGACAGTTTGACTGATGCACAAGATACCGTACAGGCTATTAACGACTTTATAGCCGGAATTAAGAACTTTTCACTTCCAAATAACGGGTTTATACCCTATACTAATAGTGGAAACCATAGAATGTTAAGCTTGTCGCATTTGGACGGTGTTTTCGAATTTCCGGATGGGGTGTTTTTGAATAAACTGACACTTGCAAATGTAAAGCGGTGGCCCTATGATTGTAAGCCTTGACCACAATGAAAAAAGGAATAATAGTGCTACATCAAAACACGGGACAATTTGATAATTTTGACTTGTTGCTGCTACAGCTTGAAGCAAATCCGGATACCAGTAAGCTGTTATCTGATGCCAGAAAATGGTTGGCTCAAACCTTTTATTCATCACCAACAACGTTTGCAAGTCTCAGACTATTAGCTGGTCTTTCCGTCACACAACTTGGCATAGCTACAGGCATACCGCAAGCGGTTATTTCCGACTATGAACACGGTTTAGGCAAACTTGAGATTAAAGATGCATCGGCATTAGCCATACAGTTTGGTACCACTCCAGAATACCTATACCGAGCATTCGAAAATATGAAAACAAAGAATAAGGAGATTCAATGAATAAGACGCTTTTTAAAAACCCTATTTAGGCTGGCAGCTTAAAGAAACACATCGTTTGGATGTGTGCTAACCAGCCTATGGTAAAAGGATTTCATATGGAATACCAAAAAAATAAAAAGAGAGCTATCCGCATAGCACATCGCCATCGACTTATTCATAAAAGAAAAACTTATTACGCCAATTGGGCGGATAGGGCGACCTATAAAAACAAAGTCTTAGGTATATTGTCAAAAACCGCCACGGTCTGTTCGTGCGCAGGTTGTGGCAATCCGCGTAAGCATTTTAATGAAGACACTCTTGACGAACAAATCAACGCGCTAAATTATGCTGAGTATGTGCTAAAGTTACTGGATTGTTAAATACTTGTGGGCGTATTGACTTACAATGGCGATGATGTTATTCTGTCCAGAACTTACAAGGAACATCCTAATGCAAATACAAATAATTAGTGATACTCATTTAGAATTTTATGAGCGTGTCAACGATTTCAACTTCAAAGCGAAAGACTTTGTTGGGGATGTCCTTGTCTTGGCTGGTGATATTTCCAGCCGTCCGGAATTAACTGCTGAATGGCTGCATAGTATAAACAAAACTGGTAAACCAGTTATCTTTGTGCCAGGTAATCACGAATATTACCACCACAATATCGAAGATGAGCTGGCGAGAATTACCAGCTTCGTTGGGGAACCTTGGTTCCATCTGCTGAATAATGATAGTCTGGATATTGGCAACGTCCGTTTCTTGGGAACTACGTTATGGACAAATTTTGCGTCAGGCCTACATAAATACGCCTGCTCACTTGGGATGGCCGACTTTTCTGTCATCCGTAACGGCGTTAATCTGTTCTCTGTAGACGATGCGTTTGATGAGTTTAAAGCTGCGCTGGCGTGGCTTGATGTGGAGTTGAGTCATTCGTCACAGCCCTACAATGTAGTGATAACCCACCACGGACCCAGCTTTCAAAGTACGCATCCACGCTTTGCCGGATCAAAAATAAACGGTGGCTTTTGTTCTGATTTGGATGACTTTATTGAAAAGCATACCGAAAAACTTCAGTTATGGATTCACGGACACGTGCACGACGGAGTGGATTACCACATTGGTAAGACTCGCGTGGTGGCAAACCCCGTAGGGTATCCTGACACGTGGTATAATAAGGGCGCACCATTAACCGTTTTAGAAAACGAGTCCTACAATCCGCATTTCTGTATTGCTGTTGATTCTGTGTAACTTTGTTTGAATACACAGCAGGTCAACCGCTGTGTATTCAAACTTTTGACATAGCTTATGTCTACGGTTATAGTGGAAAAATTAAGTGCAATCACAACGGAGTTCACTATGTTTAAATTTAAAGGTATTCCACAAACCGAAAATACTGATTGGGGATTTTATGGCACTATGAATACGACTGGTGGCAATGCTGATGAAGCGTGGCCGTTAGCCTTTACCACAATAAAAGGTGCAACTGGGTGCTCCGATGACGAGGTTTTAGCCTTCTTGGATAGTAGAGCTGGGCGGCATTTTGCGGATTCAGTATGGAATTACAGTGATGATACCGTTGCTCTAAAAGATGCAGTTAAACTGGCTACTGAAAAATGGATGGGATGGACTATCGGTAAGAACGATAGTAAAGAATATGGGATTCCTGTTGGAACGCCATATCTTACCGGTCATGTAGTACACGCCGGAATGGATAAGGAAACTGCCAAAGAGATCAAAAAAACAAGTTCCACAGTGAAAGTTGGCAGGAGCTAAACACTATGACTGCTGGGCCACTTAACAGTAAAATACTGTATGCGTATCGGACTGATTATATGTCTCGCGCAACAACACAGGAAAGACAAGACATTATTGCTGCCATACTAAAACACCCTATGGATAGGGATACGGCAAGACTGGCCAGCTACTATTTTGAATTTGACCCGATGGCGCATATACAGCTATTTCACCAAGAATTAAGCCTTATGCTGGAACACGAATACTCGCGTGTCTTGGATATGGTGAAAAAGCATCCGGATCGTTTACCATTTATCGACTTTTTCTTTCAAAAAGATGATATACTACGTGGATGTCGCGAGGTTCGACAACTTGGTGTAATCTGGGACTTGGATAAGGCAGCCGTATTAGATGAAATAGTTTCATCCAAGCCAGAATATGCACCATTATTTGAAGCTTACACACCAATATTGGCTACAGCGGAAAGGGACAATATTGCGTATGATACCGCTCTCGAAAATGTCATTCAGACTATTCGAAGCCATCCCGTATTGGCACGTGTCACAGTTCCGATTACCTATGGCTTTGATCCTGAAACAGATGAGCCAACCACCAGTGCATTATATCCTGTAGACGGCTTGAGAAAAATAGAAAGGCTGTTTAATGACATACTCAATATACGGTATGATGGCTGCAACAAAAATATAATAAGTGGCCATCCTGTAAATATTGTATTACAATATGGCGAAGATAAACAGGAAGCCTATTTTGATTTTAGTGTTCAGCAAAAAGATTATAAACTCACGCCGAATGACATTAAGGCCATTGAAGAATATATAAGGGGCCAGTTGAGCGATGGGCTGGGTGAGGATATGAGTCAGTTCTCAAGACTAGTAGGACACGATATATTGACACCAAATTTTAGCTATGACCAACTTAAACTTACAGTGTATCCAACAATAACTACGCCACACATTAAAATGAAACCATAAGATGCGGCTACAAGGAGCTAATATATGGAACAGAGTAATCAAGAAGTAGATTTTGCATCAGAAGCGCACGTGAGTATAGGCGGAGTACCGCTAACGTTTGGCCAGTCGATGACTTTACGGGTAGCTCTAACCGCGTTTGCGACGGATATGGAGGATGACACAGCCTTGGGGAATGATGAACACGGTCGTACAATGGTCAAGAATTACCGTTACGCCGCAAACGCTATTCTGCAGCGGATATTTAGCGATATCGACCACAGTAAAATGCTGGAGAGTTTAACACCGGTATCCAAGAAACCAAAGGTGGTCTAAAAGAGAATGCTATGCAAGCAACAGGCTTTTTGATACCGTGTGACTATTTCAAACACACCAGACCGGACCCAGATTTTGAAGATATTTTCAAGGCTATAGCTGATGCTGGGTACCCAATTACCTTAATTGATTCTGAAACCTTAAAGCCAACAACACATGTTTGTGCAGATAATTATTGGTATAAGGGCTGGATGTTGAATGCTACACAATATAAGAAATTAGCGGATACCGTTCCTTTGATAATATCACCGGATGAATACTTGGCTTCGCACCATATTAATGGCTGGTATGCATTCGTTAAGGATTACACCTTCGATTCTATATTTACAGACGATCCAGTTCAGTCTTTCATACAATCCGGATGGGATAAGGTTGTTTTAAAGGATTATGTAAAATCATTAAACACAGGTACCGGTAGTGTGGTTTGTGATAAAGAATCCATACCACAGATTATATCCAGCTTAGAAAAGTATCGCGGACAAATAGAAGGTGGTATTGTCTTACGAAAGTTTGAAGACTTAAAACCAGATAGCGAGACACGCTTTTTTGTATATAATGGCATAGTGCATTCTCCAACCGATAACCATCCTATGCTGGACTTTGCTGATACGGTGCAAAAACTGCATCCGCAAAGTTTTTTTTCATTGGATATTGTGGAAAGAAGCGATGGGGACTACCGTGTAGTGGAGATTGGGGATGGTCAAGTATCTGACTTAAAACTCTGGTCTGTGGAGAAATGGGTATCCGTATTTTCAGATAGTGAAAAACAAAAATTGAAACCACATTAATGTCCATTTTGACATCCAGAATTTTAGTAGCTATACTACAAATGATGGTGTTACATTAGGGAGAAATTTGCATGTCAACAAATGCGCGTATAATAATGCAGACCGCTACTGGGTATCGGGGAATATACTGCCATTTTGATGGGTATCCATCCGGCGTTGGAAAAACGCTTATGACGGACTATACTGATCCTAAAAAGGTTAAGGCGCTCATCAATCTGGGTGCTATCTCCTTCTTGAAACCCAGTATAGAAAAACCAGAAGGGCATTCGTTTGAGCATCCGATAGAAGGGTATACCGTTGCTTACCATCGTGATCGGAACGAGCCAAAAAAAATACTTAAAGTGTCTACTTTGGATGACTTCAGCCTATTTCACCATACTTTCTTGTTTAAAATGCCAGAAAATGCAAAGAAAGGAGTATGGCTTCGCTTGCTTAGTTCGCGTAGCGGGGTTATTCTTACGCCAGAAAATACGCGTCCATCTAACTTACAAGGGGATGTAGTAAACTGGGATATTGAACCTCGTGTCAACCCAGTAGAACCGCTATACATATACCCAGTAAATGAATTTCTGGATATAGCAGCAGACACTTTAAGCTGCCGTATTTCTACGTTGGAAACACGGTATTCTGATCGCCTTGATTTTTATGATATTGGTGTTGGTGGAGTACGAGACGCTTTAGACGCTGCGTTCAAGTTGGGGTCTAAAGGATTACCCATATCCGACGATACTGCTTTGCAGATAGCACACGCTTATCTTGGCATAGATACACTGGAAACTCGTAATTCTGATCAACTGGATTTTCACGATGCTTCGATATGGGGTATTCGAGAAGCGTTAGAGAAAGCTTACGTAGCTGGTTTTAAAACACAGCAAAACAAAGTGCTGCGGGCATCCAGTAATCGTGTAAGGGCCAAATAATAAGCAATTGTGTTACAGTCTAACATCCACTATACATTTGAGGGCAGGACATGACCGCTATAAAAACCCCTATGAGCGCAGCCGAGCGGCAACGCCGTTACCGTAATCGCGCTTTAAAAGATCCTGATGGATTGCTGTTAACCAGAGTGCAGGTGTACCTAGCGGCAAGACCTGCGCGAGTGCTTAGAGATCTGGCGCAGGAATGGGGTTGCCCACAACGCGAGGTCATCGAGCGCCTCTTGATGGACGCCGACCCCATACGAATGACTTGACGGCGTAACGGTCTGCGATTTTATCTTTATTGGTGTTGTTTAAAGCACCACTTGAAAGACTGGGCTATCGAAAAGTATGTTAAACTTTAAACCGAAAAAGGACGCAATAGAATCTGATGTTATCCGCAAATGAAGCATTAAATCAGTATAGCACTTCAATGGCTAAGCTTTTGGCTGATATTGAAGAAAAAATTTTAGATATGCGTCAACGCGACGAATATTCCTTAGTGTATACTTTTTCTGAAAAAATGGAAAACAACAAACTGGATCATCTTAGTCGTATTATGAATACGGCTGGATACATAACCTATTATGACTCCTTTAATCTATCATTAGTAATTACTATTCCAGTGAAATTATCTGATAATGATCTAATTCCCAAACCACAAAACAGCTAAGGCGGTATTCGGTATTACCTGTTTGACATTATTTGTAGGGTGGTATATAATACCATAATATAATCATTTCGTATTTACAAAGGAGTTACCTATGCCGGATACCAACAAGAAACTCAACACTGCACAAAAACGGGAGCTTCTATACGGGGTGTTATTCTCATTATCCAATAACACAGATTTTTCCTCGGCGCTATCTGATTATAATCAGAAGTTAGCCAGTCCAGCATCACCCTACTCAGGATTTCCTGATATCTCAGTATATGTTGATATCTTTATAACAAAAACCGCATTACACGCTACTTACAGACGTCTGGACGAAACCTGCGAAATAGGGGCGGATACCAAAAATACAATGGCTTACCTGTTGGGCGGTATGCACATTGGCTTACCAGCTATGGCTTATTTTGGTCTACAGGATGCCGATATGTTGTATGGTGGGTCAAAACTCGCAGCTTTATCCGAAAAAAGAAAAGCGTATTATAATTATGAGCGATCTGTAACGGCATTAATTTCCGCAGAGATTGCCAACGCTCAAAGCGATGGGAATACGCTAGTCATACAGTCGTTATCAGATGCCGAAAAGATATTCGGTATTCGGCAGCCATCCGATATTACCCGCAAGGTGTTTGGGACTGCGTTTTTAGAGTCGTTTCATGACAATGATAAGACATGCCAGTGTTTTACAACCGATGTAAGGTCCGTATCCGCCATAGACTCTTTGGCTGTTTTTGATGGTATAAACCCGATAGCCAGAAAAAAGGCTAAACCGTAATGGCTTTAGCCCATTTTAATCGAGATCCTCTTGGTTATTCCACTCAGTGGTGCGAACCATACCTATGGCGGAAGGAAGCTTGCGCTCGTCTGCTTATCCTGTAGTATACAGGATTATACACAGACTAGTTTTTGTCAAGCATTAATATTTTACCACTTTACTCAAGCTAAAAGCGCGGACATTTATATGTTTTAGCATTAGGGTGCGAAAGCACGTTAGCGGTTATGTGTGGTATACCCAACGAAAAGTATATCCGTTGGTTTCCGGTTAACTAACCTCGTTCTTGACTGTGTACTGTATTGTGTATACTATATAAAACACAGTCTTGCATATTCAGGAGAAATACAATGCCAAGCAATGAAAAAGTAGAAGCTGCACAGGCGTTTTATTATGGTGCCAAAGGAATTACCGTCACCCCGCAAACTAACGAAGGTAGCTTGCATATTTATCTTGACGGTGACGATATGTATACCGTACTAATGCGAAAAAACGTGGACGGGGACTTAAAATGGGTTACCGCTTCCAAGTTTTACCCTGAAAAAGACAATCCGGATTCCGTTGTAAAAGAAATTCTGGAAGACTTGGACTACCTGACTGGCCGTGAATACAGCGTGGCGTACTACAGTGAAGCTTTAGGACTGACAAACTTTCCGCAACGTGAAGATGGCGCAGTTCGTTTGGAACGAGCAGATGCAACAGTATCAGACGGGTCTTATCGTTTCGATGTTTCACCATATCGTAACGGCGGGTTCAAAAGTGACGCAGGAGACCACTTTTATTCAACTTCACGGTCATTCCGTGACGCGGTAGAAGAATATAAGGCTCTTGGGCCGGTTAGTACGCGAAAGCCTAAAAACGCCATTAAAATATGATACCTAGCTACACAGGCAGAATATACCGCAAGAATTCTGGCGTTTTCTGCTATATTTACGGTATTATCCAAGTATAAATGGATGGATAATACCGTAATATTTGGTTCTTTAGCGAAGCAGTATGCCACCTTTAAACAAAGTCAGGAAATTGCAGTGCAATGTTCGGCACGGGACCTTGATATTTGTGTCAATGTACCACAAGGTAGCCAGCTTACATCGGCTATGATTAGGCCCTTATTATCCTTATCGAAAGAATACTATCCAATTCCGCGAAGTACTCCGACTATAATTTCAATTTAGTGGGATGGAGTAAGTGATTTTAACAAAAGATGTCAGTCTGAGCTTATCCACTTCAATTCTTTTCGTTAGTCTTTGACCTCTTGACACACCCAGACTTCCCTTATTATAATAACGGTATGGAATTAGACAGTCAAGATACTGATAATATCAAAAAGAAACGCACGCTTTTCAAAAAGAAAAGTGTGGATGGCGTTTGTGTTCGTCAGCGAAAAGGCGAGTATCGACTGTACCCTAACGTGACTCAAACCAGCGAACTGGAAGCCCATCTCGCCATTCATTGCAGATTATATAATTCTGTATTAGCGGATCGCATCAACACTTACAAAGAGTCGGGAAAGTCCTTATCCTTTTGTGATCAGGCGAAACACTTGACAGTTTGGCGCAAATCTTCTGCTGGTCTGACTTTGTTAAACGCACAGTCAGAGCAAAACACTCTACGCCGTGTAGACTTGGCTTTTCAAGGCTTTTTCCGCAGGGTAAAGGCTGGTGCTGACGCCGTAGGTTTTTTATCCGCACAAAGTGCTAAACCTAAAGGTTTTCCCAGATTTAAGTCGCTCAGCCGGTACAAGGGCTGGGGTTACGCGTCATATGGCGATGGGTGGTCCTTTAAGGAATTCCTGAACGATACCGGAGAGCATATGCAGAATCCGCGTCTATACCTAAAAGGGATCACCGGAACGCTACGGTTACGTGGGAAAGTCAGAAATATCGGCGTACCCACTACAGCGGAAATCATACGCCGCCAGAACAAATGGTACATCTCCGTGACGTACGACTGTACAAACATCCAGCGTGCTCGCGGAGATAAGATCGGAGCATTCGATATCAATCTCGGCGAGTATCTCACGCTTGGCACCTTGGATGCAGCAACAGGCGAGCTTGATATCGATAAAGTGGAAAACCCGCGATGGATGCGAAAGGTTCTGCCGGAGATCAAACGGCTGAGCAAGAGCATTTCGCGTAAGCAGACGGCGCTGGACAAGGCGCAGGCAAAACGCGATGCTGAGTATGATCTGATGCATATAGAAAGCGCGAAAAAAGCACCGCGCATTGCGCGTTCCAAGCGACTGAAGGCGGAAATAGCGCTATTAGCCAAGCTGTTGTCTAAAATTGCGCGAATCCGCAAGGACTTCCTGCATAAGCTATCCGCCAGCCTGATCGCGGAATACGCTGTGTTGGGGACGGAAATCCTCAATACAGCCAGTATGCTGGTGAATAAAAAAGAGAAAAAAGAAAAGACATCCGAAATAACCTCAGACAAGAAGCCTTTTCGGATGTCGAAGAAAGCCGTACACGGCTTGCACAGGGAGCTGTCGAGTATCGCTCCGGCAACATTTCTGAGATACGTCAAGTATAAAGCGGAAGAGGCTGATACTTGGTATGAAGAAATGGATACTCGTCAGCTCAAACCATCACAGAGGTGTCACGGATGCTGGGTAGCGGTTAAGAAAACGCTAAACCAGCGTGTGCATCGCTGTCCGTGTGGCATCACCTGCAACAGGGATGACAACTCGGTAGCGGCGCTAATCCGGTATCTGTATGGCAGTTTAAGCGTTAACGGCCAGAGACTGGCCGATGGGGCTGTGGCAGATTTTAGTGAACCCACTTATAGGGTGAGACTAAACCTGCCGATACAGACTCAAAACTCTCATTCATAGTTTGATTCTAAACTTGGGTGGAGTAGTTTATGGTGCACTTGATCCGTTTTTTCTGTTGCGATCAACAAATGGTTTTGATTCTTTTGGTCACGCAAGAATAGTGGATGACCTTATTGTTCGCAATCAATACGCAACTGGAGTTGTATACGCCAAAAGAAAAAGAGAACTGCTAAAAGCCATAAAAACCGATGGTGTTCCATTATCCGAGTTTTTGTGTATGTATTGGAATCCATTTATCCAAAACCAAAATAGCGCTCGAAAAGCCGCGTCGTCTTTAAAAGCTAAAAACTAGACAGAAATATTGTCTTGAGTATGTGTTGTATGCTTATTTTCTCCTATTTGCAGTATAGTCTGGTATGTATTACTATTCCAAACATAACTTATTTACAAGGAAGGTGTACTATGCCAAGCGTATCTTTAAAGGGAAAAAATGTAGTAGTGGATGTGATGGTTGACCCAGAAATAGCTAAACACCGCAGTATGAGCGAGGAAGCTGGATCAACGGTTGTGTTTACCTTACGCTGTTTGGTGGATATGACTGAAAAAGCTGGAGAAAACCACGATGGATGGTTTTCTGCCGTAGCTGTGAATGACAAGTTTGTGGTTACCTGGCCGTGGTTGAATAAGCATGACTTAACTCCGGCACACGAATTGAGTAATAAGGCCCCCGTTGATTTTGTAGTTAACAATCTTTTGAGCGCACACAAAAACACTGGTTCCAGCTTGTTAAATCAGGGAAATATAGAAGTTCGGAAAAATGAATATGGGTTTATAGAAGTGAAAGCTACCAGTAAGGGTATTACATTTATCCATAATCAGTATAAAAATTCTGAGCCACTCGAAGATCGTGCCGCCAATATTTCATTGCTAATCGATTATGCGAATATGGAAATAACGAACAAATCGAGAAAAAAAGTAAAAGTAATGTAACACTTGTTTGTGGCTATACTGGAGTTGGGATAATGGAAGATTATAGCCACATTGCGCGTGTCAGCAAACTTTTAAGAACAGGTAAAACAAAGGGAAGCAGTACTAAAAGTGACCGTCTAAAAAGTAACACCTTTGTGCTTAGCGTACACAAGTGTAATTCGAGCATCAAATTTAGCATCGACGACTATGCGGTACCAGTCCGGCATATGCACGATTTTTGTGTTTCAAAAAAAGAAGGTATGCCTACGAACATAATTACCAATGCGGTACTGGTAATTACAGGAGATAACAACGCGGCCAAAATTGACAAGGTATTGCTTAAAAATGGCATAGAATACGACAATGTATTAGTTCTCAATATAGATAAGCAGGATACTCTGACACGCGTGGATATATCCTTTTTAAAAAGCATACAGGCCCATCTTTTAGTATTCGATATCGGTGTGTCAATGACTTCAATTTCTTCTATGGCACGGTTATTACGAATTAGGAATACCAAGGATATGGTATGGGATAATCGGGTTATTAACACGGAAAGACCTATGCAAAAAGCCGCAAACGTGTCCGGTTTTTCCAGAAGGCTGGCTTTAATTAGCAAGGCCAGATCCGAATCCATACAAAAGGTAGGTGAAATTCTGCGCACTATGACAAGTATTCCAGTGTCTGAAAGTGGCAAGAATTCTTATGAAAATATTGTGCTTAAGCGGTACTCGGAAGATTCATTGGTTGTGGTAGAACCTCCGTCTTTTGATAACCATCTAAACGGAAAAACGGAATATCTAAATTTTATTGCTAATTCCGCTGTCATCGCTAAAAATTCCAACAGGCAGTATAAGATACAATCCGACCTGTTTATCGTGGAAAACAAAACACTTCACGAAAACATTGAATGGCTTAGAGAAACTGCTTGTCCAGCGATGGTGGCCTATGACGGCAACACACAACTTTGTAAAGAACTACTTATTGATAGGGTTGTTGCGCTGGATTCCAAATACAAAATACAAATCTTTATGGATTATGATGGAGCTGGTTTCAAGAATGCGCTGCGGTTATATTCCTCCTTGTTGGACAATGGAATAAATGCCAGCTATTATGTTATGCCAGATTTTGAAACAAAGCTTGGTTTATATGGAAATCGTGAGTTATATCTTACTAATGATGCTGCCAACAATTGCAACCAGTCTTTTATAGATAAGATAAATGCTCAGCACGGCATCGAAGCAAAAGAATTTTTGGATAACTTTATGTACGTGTATAATATGGTAAACACGCGACAATTGGCTTTAGAACAAGAATCTGTGTATATTGCGCACGAGGATCTTATTCCACGTAAACAATTAAGATTAAAGCCTTAGTTTTTAAAAATGGTCACTGCGGGACTCGAACCCGCATCATACAACGCTCCGCCAATTAAGCCAAGTGACCCATCAAACCAAACGGAATACTAAGCAGTAGCTTGCTTATCGTGAATTATAGAAACCACAGTGGTTCCTGAATTCTTTGACCATCCAGTGATCCGCATCGTTTTACCGACCGGCAAGGCAATCACTTGTTCGAACTTCTGCGTTTCGATCTCTGGAATGTTTATGCCAACTGGGCTTTTATCCATTTTCACAAAGTTACGCACTGCCCCGCGAAAGCTTACCAAATCCGGATTTTTCTTTCCGGTTTCTATGCTGAAACTGGCACCAGTGGTATACCGGCCACTAGTTATGGCAACCGAGCCATCCTTTTGCTTTGTCTTCTGGACCAGATACGTAACCCGTGATTCAGTTTCGAGCGGGGTTAGATCCCCTTGCATAGTGGCTACGCTAGCATCGGTAAGCAGCTTGCCGTTTTGAGTAACCTTAACGGTATACACGCTAAAATGTGATGGTGCGGCAGCAGTGAGTGTGACACCTAATTTCGTTGACGCGGTGGTTGCTGAAGCCACTAATGGAATACCCAACAGTACAGCCAAAAACAAAAATTTCTTCATCTGTGCATCTCCTGTTCAGAATAGGTTATAAGGTTATCGGCGTATTAATCCGCAACCTCATAACCAAGATACACATCTTATCTATACGTGTCAAGCTCACCAGCGCGGTCAAGACACACTTTCTTGCATTCAAGTACTCTGTACTATACAATATCAGAAGATAACGGATTAATTAAAGCACAAGGAGAATACCGGTATGCCAAACACCACAGAAAAAGAAATTCAGCAAAGGGGCCATTGTCAGTGTTGCGTGCGTGAACACGCGGTATCCTCGTCCGGACTTGTAGCTCTGCACGGTTATACGGTAAAAAACGGCTGGTTTCAAGGAACGTGCGCTGGGGCGCAAGCCGCTCCGCTGGAATATGACAGGAAAATAGCGGATCAAGTGATAAAGCAAGTGTTGTCCGATTGCGAAAAATTGGAGGAACAACACGATAAGCTTAAAGAGGGTTATTTTATTCCAGAAAAGCTTAATGTGCGGCGAGCACCTTATTTTGAGAGTGTTTCGGTTGACTATGCGGATTGCACACCCTATGAGCGACAAGAGGCCATTCGTAATATACTTCTTCAGTATAAAAACCGCATTCGAAGCGGTGAATCCTTTATTGACATGCTACGGGAAGCCATTAAGCAATACTATGGTAAGCCTTTAATGCAATGTGTTAAAAAAGAAGCGCCAGAACCTATACTTATTGGGGATACGCGTGTGTCACAACGAGGTGTTCTGACTGTTAAATCTGTAAATGGCGGGACAGTAAAATGGTCGGATGAACGCGGCTTTATCGGGAAATCAACGACACGCTATTGGCGGCAATTACCAAAAAATGAAGAAAACAAAATCGATTCACAAAATACGGAATCCCATAAAAGAATAAAGCTTAAATAGGCAGCTTGACTCATTTTCTGATACGGTATAGGCTATACTTAATACCAAACAGAAAGGAGAAATAGAATGTCATCTCACAGCGAGGAATCAGCAACCGTTTCCCAGCAGTATATTGACCAGAAATTGAAATCTGAAATGGAAGCTATGCACAAACGTGTATATGGGGACTCAGTTCAAGAGCCGTTCAGTAACCAGTTATCTGACGCAGAAACAGAACGTTTAGCCTTATTATCTGAAGAGTTGGGTGAGGCTGTGCAGGCCATTGGCAAGATACTACGGCACGGTTATGCCAGCGTAAATCCAGATAAGCCGGAGGACGGTAACAACCGTGACAGACTCACGGTAGAATTGGGCGATGTGTTGGCCTCCATCAAGCTGCTTACAGCCGCAGGTGATATCCGGCAAGAAACGTTAGATGTAGCTATTGCATGTAAACTACATAAAGTGGCGCGGTATATGCACCATCAGCCACAGTAACAGCACCTTGATTCCAGTTCTGAATATTAGCATATTTTGGCTATGTTAGACGCGTATACCATACAACCAATATCCTACGCTTGCGCTATGGAAGTTATTATACGTGAGCATTACCTGCATCGTCGTGCACCGTGCAGCTTTGCTTTTGGGCTATTTCTGCAAGAAGATCTTAAAGGTGTAATCTGTTATGGCACACCCAGTAGTTCCGGTCTGCGCAAAGGTTTGGCTGGTCCGGATAATATTTCCAATGTGATAGAGCTTACCAGATTGTGGGTTAGCGATGACGTGCCACGCAACGGTGAAAGTTTTCTCATTGGAAACACGGTTCGTCTGGTGGATAAGGAATTCATAGTCTCTTTTGCAGAAATTCAGCAAGGCCATTTAGGCATTGTATACCAAGCGACCAACTGGCATTACACCGGATTATCCGCAAAACGGACGAACTGGCATATTGAAGGTGATACCAGACACAGTCAGAGTATAGGCGACCAGTACAGAACATCGGCAGCATTACGCGAAAAGTTTGGAGACGCATTTAGTTTGGTTCCACGCCCGCGTAAGCACCGTTATGTCTTTTTTAATGCGGATAGACGCAGGCGTAAAGCTATGCTGAAAGAGTTGCGGTATCCGATACTACCTTATCCAAAACACGCCATTGACTTTGATAAGGAATAGTATGCGTATTACCTGTTTTTCAACTTTTGGCCTCCGCTTTTTTTGGCAACAAGGTTATCCTTAATCTGTTGAATATCAGAGGAAGCTGGTTCACCGTGACCATAATTCATCGCTTCCCTGTCCTCCGCGTCGGAATCTAACGCTTTTTCTATAACTGTGTCTGGGATATCGTACCCAGCATCGCGCATACCTTGTAGCATAAGAACCGCAAATTCAGAAACCCTGATAGTATCTTTTCCTAATTCCTGAACCAGTTGCTTTGCTGTAAATCCGAATTCGTAACCCTCTGGTTCTATAAAAATCTCATCAATGTGGTCGACCCCTTCTGAATCTGTTGCGCTCAACACAGTCAAGCCAGTCTGGTCATCCCAATCCGGCTCAAAAAGAAAGTTACCACGCGATTCATCTCGTCGGACCAACTCCGTAATTTTATCCCGCAATTCATTTTCACTTAAATCACTAGGTAACTCATAGGTTTCGTTGGCAAGTACACCTATGTTTTTTCTAATGGTTACATCATATGTCGTCGTGCTTTTCATTCCGCGTTCTCCTTAATATTAATGATCGATATCATATTTGCATTTTATTGTGCATCTTTAGTGTTAAAAATGCAAATCAGTGTGTTTTAGCGCTCTTGACTTGATGCACTGTTTTTGTTAGTCTTAATATTATACGTTACTTCTGTATGTCATACTTTGCTTCACGGAGATTTTCTCCAATAAAGACCAACCATAGACGGAAAAACAAGAAGATCGGCAGACAGCTGCCAGTTGGAGTTAATAATGTTAGATGCCCTATCCATTGAACGAAATATTGGTATTAACAAAGTCCGCGATTACTGGACATCGTTAGGCATTGACCATTTTCTTTATGAATCAGAAAATCTGATTTGTGTGCGTGAACTTCGCGTTCCAAAAGATAAACGTGGCTGTGGGTTAGGAACACTGGCTATGCAGTATCTTATCGCGTATGCGGATTCCGTGGGTAAAAGAGCCGTGCTATCCCCTTCCAAAGACTTTGGTGCCAGTAGTCTGCCACGACTACAAAAATTTTACAGGCGATTTGGTTTTGTAGCAAACAAAGGGAAACATAAAGATTATGAAATAAGTGACACTATGTATCGTGAACCAATTTTAACTCCAAATGAGTCACATTCTATGCAACGTCGTCAAAAAATATGCTAAATATGGTTATCAGAGGAAACTATGGCCTACAGAATAACAGTATTAGAACAACAAATTCGTGACGCACAAAATACGTTACGCGACCCACGTTCAAAAGAAATTTTGGACACCATAATAAAAAAATTACAGGATGTGCATCAGTATGAGACAGCAGCGTGGGATGTAAAGTGGGTTGCTGTAAAGGATGTGCTGGAATATCGGCGTAAGCGGGCAGAACAACTAGGGATTAGCCCTATAAATTACGAAAAAGAACTAACTTTCAAGTTAGCCGAAACAGAGAAGCTGGAATATCTGGAAGAGCATTACCCAGACTTGGTAGATAGTTTTATGTCTGATATCATAGGACATCCAGAAGCTTTAATAACAGACGAAAGCGAAATACGGGATTTCTTTCTGTATGAAGAGGCTTGGGATGAGTTTCAGAATAGGGCTGTAATGCACGGTTTGACGCGTGTGAACAGAACAGACAGTATTCAAAAGGTTATCAATGACTGGATAACGCTACATGCCAACTACCCCGCCCTAAAAGGGCGGAGCTTGAGGGAAACTGAAAGTTAGGTTGACCAGGGAAAGCGGTAACCAACCCGCTACGTTTGCAACAGGTCGTTAAGACCCACTTCGGGATGCTACCTTAGTCCCGAACATTGGAAGACGGGGATCATGCTGGGCAAAGGGAAAGGCCCGAAGGTTTCCGCCGCCGTCGAAAGACGGGAGCCGGTTGCATAAGTCCAACGGACTAACGAAGCAGTTAGCGAAGTGGATGAACATTCCCGAAGGGGGATGGGTGGCAACACCCGCGTAACAAGAGTCCGTAAGGATATTGAGGAGAAGTGAATGGCGGTATTTGTACTCGATAAAAGGAAGAAACCGCTGATGCCGTGCTCGGAGAAACGGGCGCGTCTAATGCTGAAGCGCGGGCGTGCCCGCGTCCACCGGATGGTGCCATTCACTATCCGGTTAGTGGATAGACTGCTGGAGGACTCAGCCTTACAAACCGTGCGGTTGAAACTCGACCCTGGGAGTAAAACCACAGGAATGGCGCTGATGCGTGAGCTGGATACCGTTGATACAGCCACTGGTGAGACCATTTGTGCTGGCGCTGTCCTGCTGCTGCTGGAGTTGCAGCACAGGGGAGCCGCCATCCGCAAAGCGCTGGAACAGCGGCGCGGACATCGCCGTTTTCGCAGGGCCAAGTTGCGGTATCGCCCCGCGCGTTTTGATAACAGGAAACGGCCAGCAGGGTGGTTAGCACCCTCCTTGCAGCATCGAGTGGATACGACGATGTCTTGGGTGGCAAGGCTTTGCCGTCTGGCTCCTGTAACCACCTTATCGCAAGAGTTAGTTAAATTTGACCTGCAACAGAGGCAGAATCCGGAGATTTCCGGAGTCGAGTACCAATATGGTGAGTTGCATGGCTACGAGGTACGTGAATATCTGCTGGAGAAGTTTGGCAGACAATGCGCTTATTGCGATGCGGAACATACCCAGCTGGAGATTGATCATATCCATCCGCGATCCAAAGGCGGAAGTGATCGCACGAGTAATCTCACTTTGGCCTGTCACGCATGCAACCAGAAAAAAGGAAATCTTTTAATTTCTGAGTTCTTGGCAAAGCAGCCCGACAGGCTAAGCAGAATACTGGCGCAGGCCAAGGCTCCGCTGAAAGACGCAGCTGCCGTCAACAGCACGCGGCAGGCTTTGTTTGAATGTCTTAAGACCACTGGTTTGGATGTAGAAGTCGCCAGTGGTGGCAGAACAAAATACAATCGTCACCAGTTGCAGGTGCCGAAGGCGCACTGCTTGGATGCCGCCTGTGTAGGGCACATCGACCATCTCACAGGCTGGCAACAGCCGGTTCTTGGCATCAAGGCTACGGGTCGTGGCAGTTATCAGCGCACGCGCCTGACCAAGCACGGCTTTCCGCGCGGGTATTTGACCAGAAGCAAGACTGCATTCGGTTTTCAGACCGGAGATATGGTGAAAGCAGTAGTCACGACTGGCAAGAAAGCTGGCATTTACACTGGCAGAATAGCCATACGCGCCAGTGGTAGTTTCAATATTCAGTCTACCACTGGGCTTATACAAGGAATTCATCACCGCTTCTGCAAGCTGATTCAGCGTGCGGACGGTTACGGGTATTCGTGGACAAAGATAGCATCGGCACAAGGAGAAACGGGATAGCGCAAGCGCCATCCCGTGCGAAAGCACCCCACGGGCTGAAACCAGTGGTTTCCCGCGCAGCCTAATAGCTTATTCCGGCGTATCACATAATATGGATAGGCTAAAGCCATCCCATTCACGCGGTTCAGCACTACCAGATTCAGGTGAAACGTATTCCATACTTAGCGTCCATTTTACCTGACCTGTTGTACCGTCAGCAGCCACTTCCGGTAGGATATCCAGAACCTTGTTCACGATATGTGCTACAGAGTCCGGCATCGCAGCAAGCACTCCGGTAGCCTGTATCTGATCTATTTCCTCCAACTCTCCCACTCGGTGTACCAAATGCCGCGTTTAATGCTCAATACTGTCTAATATACTCATAATGTATTCCCCTAATGTAAAAGTGATAACTACTTTAGTAGTGTAGTGACGCCATAAGCTTATTGTCAAGCTTTTTAATTGTCCTTGTCTTAAACTTAAAATTGTGCTAAATTACCGCTTAAATACGAGAGGACTGCATTATGATACGACATCCAACAGAAACAGAGCTTGCCGATTTCTTTTTAAAAATGGGTCTTCCCAAAGAAGCAGAGCGTGCACAAGGGCATATCGCCTGTAACGGAGATAAATATGACCAGTACGAATACAGGTGGAAAGAGGCTGGTCTGGATACCACCAAAGCTGCAATGGTCTATTTCTTGAGTTCTGTCCACCCATATAGTAAAACAGTTCGTGATCAGCCAGACGGGAGTTTCATCAAGCCGGTTGACTGGGTTATTGCCAATTATCCAGAGTTTATGGCTATGGTTGATTCAGCAGAACATAATCCACCATTAGCGCGGGCTACATTGGCTGTAAAATTGTAACGCATACCACAAAGTGTATGTTTCAGTCTTGCTGGAATTCAGCATTAGACAATAGAATCGAGATATGATACCAACCAAACTATCCGTGCATACACTGGCCAACATTACTGGAATAGTAGTGCCTATGCTAGTAACATTGTGCGCTATCCCTTTATACTTAAGCTTAATAGGTACCGCGCAATACGGGACCCTACTTCTGGTGGTGTCACTACTAGCATATTTTGCTGCCTTTGATTTCGGCATCGGGCAAGCTGTTAACAGGAGCTTGGCAAGCGAGGACAACCGAACCGAAAACAGTCTGATCTTATGGACTGGTCTTGGTATCGGTTTTGCCGTAAGTCTTGTTGGTAGCGGTATACTATATTTTGCGGCACGAGTACTGTTTCAGTCTGTATTCATTTTCACGGAACAAACTCGTGCGGAAGCGATGACCACCATACCATTACTGGTATTTATTGTGCCAATAATGTCGCTCACATCCATTCTTAGTGGCGCGTTACAGGGAAAGTCCTTATTTATACAATCCAATATTGCTCAGACCGTAGGGTTTTCCAGTATTCAGCTTCTCCCACTTTTTGCTGCTGCGTTAGGGTATCATACTTTGATGCCACTAATATTATTTTCCACCTTTGGCCGAGTATGCTGGCTACTACTATTGGGCATTATGGTTCAGCACGCCATCAAACCGGAATTTCCGAAGTTATCCAAAAAACACGCCTTAAAATTGTTCAACTTTGGTTCGTGGGCCACGGTATCAGGTTTGACAGTCCCATTTTTAACTGTTGTTGACCGCGTGTTTATCGCTACACTAATGGGTAGCGCTTCTGTGGCGGTATCCAGTATCGCCTTTACCATAAATATGCGAATGTACTTATTACCCATCGCACTAAGCGCGGCATTGTTTCCGCTTTTTTCAAAAAGTGACTTCTCAAGCCTACGCTTAACCTTGGAAAAAGGAATACGTGTTCTGACTGGAATACAAACGCCAATACTTGTGATGATTATATTATTTATTCACCCATTCTTAGACGTATGGCTGGGTAGTGCTATGAGCGCAAAACTTAGCACGTTAATATTAATTCTTGTTATAGGTGTATGGATCAATGGCCCAAATTATACGCCGCATACGCTATTAACAGCTTCCGGAAGGCCAGACATCTTTGCGCGTATTTATCTGGCCGAATTAGCACCTTTTCTTATCTCACTCTGGTATGCCATAACGTACTTTGGATTGGTTGGCGCTATGTGGATTATTACCATACGGTATATTTTTGATGCTGTTCTGGCTTTTAAGCTTACGCATAGCACAAAGCTTTTTATCCATAGCTGGGTACAAACCGTTCCAGCTATAACTGTGGCTTATGTTGGTGCATTAAATATTGATAATCCTATTTTGTATGCCATTTGCTGTGTGCTAAGTTTGGTATTGTCAGTTATCACAGTCATTAAGGTGGTGCCAAAAGATGTACTGAATCAAGTGTTACACACTTTAAAACTAAATTATGCTTTCCAGTAACCTTTATTCATACTGAGCCTACGACACCACTTCGTACTAAGCTTACGATGTTTCAATCCTAATTTGTACCCAGCATACTTAGAAAATGTTCGCACTATTGCGGACGGTATACTGTATGGCCTTTTCTTTGCAAGGTAGGTCATCTCGGATTTTATAAAGCGTAGCCCTTCACCCTCTGGTTTCCCGAATTCGGTTAATAGCCACGGGTTTTCAGCGTGCATAACCCCGATATCAAAATATCTGGAAAGCTCTTGTTTTAAAGAATAGTTATGCGAGTGGTATACTGTGGCATCCGCTACATAAGCCACCAGCCGATTATTCTGGATCATTTTTGCGGCCACCAGCATATCTTCACTGCCGATAGTATTCGGAAATCCGCCAACAGCGACAAGGTCTTTAACTCTGTATGCAGCAAAAGAGTCTGACGTAAACGCCGCCTTTAAGCCTTTTAATGTAATACTTTCTTGGCCTCTTAAGTTAGACCTATCAGTGTAATTGAAGAGTCGCGCGTGTGCCTCAATAGGTTGTGCATTTTGCCTTGGTAGTTGTCTGCCATAGGCAACGCCTACAGCTTCAATATCAAACACGGCCAGAAGCTTTACCAAACTATCCGTGTTTACCAGTAGTGCATCGTGAGTCAGATATACAATAATATCAAAATCGTGGAGTATTGCTGCCGCGAGTTGTCTGGTTGCACCGTGGTTAAAGGTTTCTTTTTGGATGCTTATAACGTCAAAACCATATCTGTTAGCTATTTCTACAGAATTATCAGTCGAACCGGAATCGATGACCAGTACTTTAGCTACTGTTAAACGGTTATTGTGTATGGCACCAGCGCACTGATCCCATACGTTGCCCCCATTATAAGTAAGAACCACTATTGCAACTTTGTATACCATTGTATATTTAATCCTTAAAATTGTTTAAAAAAGCTTGACCCAGAATAATTCATTGGTTAGACTGAAATGGTTACTTAAAAAGGTATATCATGATTTTCAACAAGTCAACCATTAAGTCTGGCATTTTTTCAGTCCTGTTTTTATCCGCCTATTGTATATCTTGGTATTATAACGGCCAGCTTATTCCATTGTTAGCCATTAGTACTGCGTTATTACTTATAATTATCAGTACATCATCCTTTGCGCTGTTTAATAATGGGCTACAGTGGCCGAAAGCTTTTCTTCCCACCTTTATGGTGGCGTGGTTTAGCTGGTATGGTTTGACCATACTCTGGAGCACAGTCCCATATAGCAGCTGGTTTTATTTTTGGGAATTGGGGAGTTTGCCACTGGCTTTTATGGCGTGGACACTCATTGATCCATCATTAAAAGAAAAAACGTGGTCCTTGACGTGGGCAGGGATACTGATTACCGCGTGGGTTTTAGTAGGTATAGATCTTTGGCAATACTTATCCGAGTTTATGCTACGTCCTACAGGACCACTATTAGATATCAACAGCTTTGCTGCGTGGATGAATTTAATACTGTTCCCTACTATGACCGTTTTTGTGGTACGCGAAAGTAAAAGAACAGAATCATTCCTAAGCAGAACAGTTGAACCGCTTAGCCTGTTTTATATGCTGACTATAGCCGCGCTTTTAATGAGTTTTTTCTCTACCGCAAGCCGAGGTGGGTTTTTATCTTGGCTGTGCACTATGCCTATTGCGTTCTGGTTTTTACGAAAACAAAAAAATAGTTTACCCAGTCTTTCGCTCATCAGTGCTTTGAGTATCACAGCTCTTCTGTTTATGCAGTATGCACACCACTATGACTTGTTTTTTGAATTGCAGCCCAGCTATATCACGCACAATATGACCACAGTATCACGCGGTTTAATGTGGATTGCAACGTGGAATATGTACTTGGCGCATCCGTGGTTGGGAACTGGGCTAGGTAGCTATTTCCTGTATTACCCAGCCTACAGACTCCCACACGAATTAGCATCAGCAGGAACTTATGCACATAATGACTACCTACAGTTTTTGGCTGAAGGTGGACCCATAAATCTTGGATTTCTTCTGGTTTTTGCCGCATCATTATTTTATGGGATATATACCATATCCAAGCGCATAAAAAAATCGGAATCCGTAGAAAGCACAGATTCCTTACTGACTGCTTTAGGCTTATTATTAGGGGTTTTTGCCATAACAGGACACGCATTGGGCAACTTTATTTTTTATAACTTACCGTTGAGTATCTTGGCTGGTTTGTTTATGGGAAGGGCTTGGCAATTATATGGTAGCAAAAAGGTCACACAGCCATTACTGTATAGAATGGGTATATCACACGCGGTAATCCCCGTCGCTGTGGTAATCATTATGTCGTTGTCTGGCGCTTTGTATCTTGGTATAGATAGTGTAAGCTATGTATTATTCAATAACCCAGCTTGGTTAAAACCCGTATTTAAACCAAATACGCAATGGTTATTAAAAAGTGCTGGTGTACTAACCGGTATAAGACCACTTGCCACGGCACCGCATAGCTACTTAGCCAATATGTACACCAATCTGGCTGCCAACACATCCTTAAAAAAAGCGGATCGTATTCTTTTGATTCGTGGTGCGCTACACCAATACCGTGCAAGTTTGATAGGGATTAGTCAGCAATCCGGCGTATATTCCCAAATTGGTGGCGTATACGTCAAATATGGAAAACTGTTAGGGTTAAACTATGAACAAAGATCGTCTGCCGCGCTCAACTTTTGGCTCAAGGGGCTGGCAATAAATCCTGAAAATGTGTCTTTACGGTATAATATTGCTAGTATGGAATACGTAGAACACGGGAAAGTACGCCAAGCCATACTGTTTATGGATAGAGGTCTTGATCGTCCTCTTTTTCCAGAACAGAGAAGTGAGTTAGAATTATACAAGGCAATCATACAGTTTGATTCTGGTTTACACAAAACAGCGGTAGCAAGTCTGCTACAGATCATAAAAAAGTATCCGAGCTATCAGCCAGCCATTGAATTGCTACGGCGTATAGTCATCACAAAGGGGGAGTAAATGGCTCTTTTAGACATAGTACTGGCTACCTATAAAGGTGAAAAGTATATAGATGCACTTTTAGCATCATTAGTTAAGCAATCCTTTACAAACTGGCGGCTAATCGTTCGAGACGATAATTCATCTGATTCCACTGTTCGTAAGCTGGAGTTCTTTAAAAATACAGTGAAACAGGAGGTGGTTATTCTCACCTCTGATTCTCGGATGGGTATTAAATCAAATTTCTCGGCGCTATTGGAATACAGCACTGCACCCTACGTTATGCTGGCTGATCAAGATGACGTGTGGCTTCCCCACAAAATAGCCATTTCCATAGCCGCCATACAAAAGATGGATGCCACAAAGCCTGCATTGGTACATACTGACTTGATAGTGGTTGACAAGGATCTTAATACCATATCCAACTCCTTTATGTCTTATTCGGGTTTAAACGGAAACTACAGTTCTGATTTTAGAAGCGAACTTGTGCAAAATGTAGTTACAGGATGCACTATGCTTATAAACCGCCAGCTTGTGGAGTTGGCCGCACCTATTCCAAGTAGCGCCATAATGCACGACTGGTGGATTGCACTGGTGAGCGCGGGGTTAGGTAATACCCTATATCTGGACGATACTACGCTATTATACCGACAGCACGGAAATAATGATACTGGTGCCACACCATTTAACTTCCACACTATTCTGCGCAAGGTACGGAATATGAAGGATATCCATAACAGGATTGTTGCCACAGAAATGCAGGCGGCAGTTTTTTTATCACGGTATACTCACTTGCTGGAAAAAGATAAGCTGGACTTATTACAGGTGTATTCCACGTTGAATAGCTTGCCGGTTTTACAGCGAAAGGCGGCCTTGCATAAAACAGGGCTGAGTAAGCATAGTAGTATACGCAATATCGGTCTGTATCTGTGTGTATAAAGGAGTTTGGTTATGCGTAAGGAAGCCGTTTCAGTGTTACGTAAAGATGGGCTTATACAGCGGAAATGGCCGCTAATCCACATACTAAAGGGAATAGATATTATAGGAAATCTCTTTAGGCTTATTGTAAAAAGAAGAGAACCACTACAGAAAGCTAAAATAAACAAAGTGCTTATAGTTCATTTTGGTGGATTTGGTGATGGGATTTTTTTATTGTCGCTGAAAGAGTCTTTAATAAAATTAGGTACTATGTATCAGTTTGATTTATTCACGAATACCGATGTGGCGCTTGCGGTTAAAGATTCTTCTGCCTTTAAAAATGTATACGTATCTGAAAGCTTTTTCAAACTACAATATATTAAAAATATAAGTAAGATAACCAGTAAACTAAAACAAATAAATAAAAAGTATGACGTCGCTATCGCGTTACGCTCTGGGATGGATAATGGTCTACTTCCTTTATTCTTATCGGGTATTACAAAAAGTATAGCTGGTTTTAAGACTGGTGGTTTTGGCTTTTGTTTAGATATCATTGCAGAATGGAGTGACGAAGTACACGAAACTGAGAACTACTGTAAAGTGTTTGAAGCTGCTGGAATAGCTGTAACAGCACAAACGGCTGATCTAAACCATAACAGTGTAGACAATGTTACTATCCATAGACCATACAGCGTAGTGCATATGGGTAGTAAAGAAAAGTTTAAGATGCTTAATGTGCAAGATGTTGATAATTTGCTTAATGCTTTGCTTACGCAGACCAGTTTAGACATACTTTTAACTGGCTTAGAATCAGAAAGATACATTTATAGCCAATGTAATCTTAGCAACACCCGTATAATAGACCTTATGGGTAAACAAAATTTCCAAGAGTTTAAGTCGACACTGTTGCACGCTTCCGGAGTGGTTACCATAGATACTGCTGCTGCACATATAGCGGCTACGCGAGTGCCAACTTTAGTTTTCTTTAGTGGTATTGTAAGCCATTTGGAATTTCAACCGTTGGGCGAACGTGTTACAGTGACACGTAATCCTGTAATCTGTGCCCCGTGTTACAAGCCTTGTGTGGAACGTGAATGTATGTCTTTTAATGTACACAAAATCACGGAGAAATGGCTGCAAGACACTGGATTAAGCGACAAATAAAACAGTATTGTGCAAGTTGCTTAAATTAGTCTGGGTTTTAAGGTATGCTGCTACAGTCCTCTTGCAAACACGAAACACATATGTTATACTGTCAAAATAATACACATTTAGAAAATAAGAAGGCGGGTTCCATATGCACATTATCAGCAAAGAAAAGGATTATTACGATTCCATAGCCAGACAGTATGAAGATAGCCGCGTGCAGTATGTACGGAAACCGAAAGAATACGAGTCAGAAGGGAGAAATGCTAAACCTATTCAAGACTATCCTTTTACTGACATGCGTCCAAGACTGTCTGTCGAGTATCCCTATGGATCACGAAAGAGATATGACACTACGAATGTTATGCGGCATTATATATCCGTCCTATTCTGCGGGAAAATCTACCGTGGAATACGGTTGACCCCACAAAGCAAGGTTTGTTGGGATATAGACTCTCTTCAGGCGGAAATCTTGGCTGTTGCTGAACGTGGTAAGCATATACCACGCCACAAAGAATACTATACCGCGATGCTGGACGCCGTGCATAATCATTCAAGAGCGAACGGGATTTTTAACAAAACAAAGACTACCATAGCCGACTGGTTATTGCTCAATGGCTCCGCGTACCACTGCCAATATGCGGTGGATCAAAAGATACCTATTATTTTAGTGGACTATATTAGTTCCACCTATTTTTGTGGTGTTTCAAAAATTGTAGAAAACCCATCAAACCTACACAGTGTGGATTTTGCACGTGCTGTGCCACCTTGGGAAGCCTATCAGGAACTTTCGATGTATATCGGCGGTGTCTTGGGCGCGGATGCTGTACCAATGGTGGAAATAAATGATAATGATATGCGTTTAGCAAAAGGTTTCACGTCTTGCAGCTTCAAAAGTTGTCATCGTGACCAAAACCGGTACCGAACTTCTTTTTAAATTTTTAAGGAATACTTCAATGAATAGAGTTTTTGTAGATATGGATGGAGTACTGGTAGACTTTGAAGGCTATATGGCCGAATATAACCTATCGGCGTACGAAACAAAGCACAGGGCTGGTGCCTACTTGAGTATGAAACCGATTGAAGGAGCCATTGACGCGGTAAGAAAATTACCGACATTAGGCTTTGATGTTTGGATCGCCACGAAGCCACCAACCGGAGTTCCGCAAGCCTATAGCGAGAAAGCTGAATGGATATTCAATAATATACCAGAATTATCGCATAAACTCATCATCACGCACGATAAAGGTCTTCTTGGCGATGCTAATGATTTTTTATGCGACGATAGGCCGCATAAAGCAAACTGTGAATCTTTTATGGGGACAGTTGTTCATTTCACAGAATCCTATCACTGGGATGATGCGCTGGCGTTTTTTGTTTCTGAAGCTGAACGACTCGCGCTTAAAGCGGTTATAGGTGACTCTGGTTCTGGTATGACTACTGTACCGCATTTAAAGGCAGGGAATACACGATGTTAGAACAGGATTTGGTGTATACAGGATTAAGCGAAAGAAATGCTATTGTGCTAAGCATCATTGCAATGGAATTTTCCTGCCTAGCAAAGCATATGTTTTTCTCCACATACGCACCGGATAATACTGCTTCATCTGGGTTTAATTTTCTGTTATTAAGGGATGAACCACGCTATGATTCCACAGAACATAAAGAAACAGATTGGCCGATAATACCGGATGATTCAGCCAGTTTCTTCAGTGTTGAAGAATTTTTAGGGGATTACATCGTAGCTTATGATGCGTGTCATTGGCACGTTCCATTTACAGAAACGAGAATTGATAACCCCCTTGATTCCAAAAAAGAGTGGCAGGATAGTGCGCTTAGAATATGCCATCTTATTAGCGACATTATGGATGAAAACCTTATCGTGGAGTCCTTTTGGGGAGAGAATTCCAACTGTGAAGCAAAATGGCTACAAACCAGACTAATTTTTTCGAGATACTTTAACAACACTCGCGTACTCCCCGAATTCAAAGGCTATGATAGTATCCGAATAAAACATAGATCGTGGAACAGTACCTACGATTCTGAACGCACCTATTAAAAATTAAAACTAGGGGCCGTGTATGCGATAGCTACGATGTTGGCGAAACGAACATTAATGACCAAAGTCAAGTTTGTCTTTAACAAAAACATCAAACAAAAGGTTAACCAATGGCAGAATTATGTTTTCAAAATCTTGACGCGCAGACCATAACTTCTTTATTTAATAAGCAAGTAGTGCATTATGATAGGGTGATACCAGATGAAATGCAAAGGCTACTCCAGCATATAGGTGCACCATTGGTTATACTGGATTTAGAAACCACTGGACTCAGCCCAAAAGATTCTGAAATATTTGAGGTAGCATTACTAAAAATTTCCTTGGATGGTAGTATAGCCTTTTATACTCAGCTTATTGATCCACAGAGTGAAATACCGAAGTTTATACAGGAATTATGTGGTGGTGTTACCAGAGGACAGCTATTACGTGATGGGGCACAGCACATCAATAAAGTGGCTCCTTTTGTTTTGGACAGTCTCGCTGGATGCTGCTTATCAGGATTCAATGTTCGCGCTTTTGATAAAAATATGCTGGAAGGTGTACTCAAAAAACACGGGCATAAGGATAACTTGGAACTACATTCGATATTGGATGTACGGGATATTTGGAAAAGTATACAGAAAACCAAGTATGGAAAGTTAGGAGATGTTTGCCGATGGTACGATATTAAACAAAACGGAGCACACCGAGCGTGCTTTGATGTTAGCAGCACGTATGATATCCTTAATGCTATGTTGAGAACCCACCCCGATAATATTATCCTCAATAGCTTGTGTGATACTGGTGGCAATAGAATACGAACGCCAACCCAGCCAATTAAGATGAAAAACAGTTCAGCCAGTACGGTTCTCGTTAACCAAGGTAATCAGAATAAAACGCTACCTAAGCCAGCGGAAATTATTACTCTGTTGTTGAACACTGAAAAGAAAATCACGCGTGCTCTATTAGAAAACTGTGCCCGTGAAAATTCTTTGGAATTTAATTCCGTATCCTTTGCCGTTTGTGCATTAATATCGTCTCCGGATACCGATATTAATACTGTTCAACGGTTTTCGGATACAGAATCGCAAGAAATTTTTGACAGTGTGTTTAATGAAACACTCTTTGCAACCGCAGAAAAATCTGGTCGACCACTGACTTTTTTACGGGATGGTATCACAAAACAAACAGGTAAAGTATTAGACTGGAATCAAATTCACGTCGGCTTGCGGCGTCATAATAGGCTTATCAGCAACCAGAAACAAGTCATACCGCGTGTAAGGCTCTGATTTGCAGTATGTAATACTTTAGTATATATTATGAGAATAACTTTAAAATAAGGGGTGTTGTTATGCAAGATAGAAAATCATATTGGAATAACACAGCGGATTATTCTGATGCATACACAAAGTTATATGCTGAGCTGGTACCAGATGAAGGCAAGTGTGCTACTATAGAAGGTGAGATTCTACGTGCGGTAAGCCGCATTGGATACGATTATTATAACAACGGTTTTGGAAACGTATGGTCGTCTTCCTTTTCCTATTTAAGGGATCTTAAAAAGAATTATCCTGAAATAGCGGGAGAAATGAATACCAAAAACGCTTTAACAGTATTGGCACCCTACAAGTATGGCCGTATGGTTAAAACATTGTGTAGACCAACAAAGTCCTTTGTAGATGAACATAAAAAAAAGCAATACGAACTACAGAGAATACGAATCGAGGACGCTTTACTGCTTCTTACTGACGAATGCGTTAAAGTGGTTATAAGACAAAATGGGTCATACCACGAAAACACAGTGGATAGTCTTGAGTACGACCGTAGTCCACAACCGGAAAGAAAGCGTCAGAAATCCAGTAGTAGATATAGGTGGTAGCTAAGTATTTTTAACTTTGGTTGTTCTGTGGGTATGCTATTTTCTCGGTGAAGACCTAATTCGTTGTGGAAGCAGCAAAGATCCGATGGACTCTAAATATAAGTTATAGTTTGGGTAGTTGTCATCAAGACTTGGATACTTTAACACAAAATCTGTTATTTTAGCTATTGTGACTGTGCACTGCAGCCTACGTTGTTTATAGGAGTCTATTTTAGGATTGAGCGTAACTAAGCTGGACTTACCCAAGTTTTTTATCTGTTTCTTTGCCCATAATCTAGCAGAATTGTGTTCCCCATACGGGAATATATCCAGACTTAATCCATTATGGAATTCCTTAACATCTTCGTAAGTTATACAACCTCGCATATCTTCCAGCATTTTTCCGTGGATAATAAATTCATGAATCGCGTAAAACTCTTTTGTGGTTATATCAACTTGCGTCCAACTCGCAACAAGGATGCGTATTGGGGTATCAATTTTCCACCACGCCCGTGCGTCTGCCAAACAAATAGGTGACCCTTTTTTTGTGGCTTTTATACTGGTTGGTATACCTAAAACAGAATCAAAATCTGCCTCAATATCAAACCCAGACATAGTTGGTGATCGACCACTATCCGCAGACCCGCTGTATACAAGCGCTTTGAGCATATCTTCTATTTGTTTTCCGTGTTTTTGGCTACTCATTATAGTGCTTTTGTGTATTCTGTAATCAGTTCTGCTTTACCTATACTGGGGTTTCCAGCAGTTCTTGTTTTTATAGGCGACCAGTCAATGCTTTCCAAGGTACGCATAACTTTTTTTGAATTTTGTTTGTGTGTGACTTGTATAAAGTAATGCGATTGTGCAGACTTACGCAGACCATCGACAGATACCATCCCAGCCCTTGCGCCAACCCTTTGAAATGCAAAGTTTGCGTCATTCGGATTTTTTACAAATGCAAAATCTGAATGAGTTAACGGGCCTCGCGCAACAGTCTCCCTTAACTTGCTGGATCGACTCCATACCTGAAAAACAACAGGAACGCTATACGCGGAACCGTTATATATGAAGGAATTGGCATTAAGCGCAACACTAATCGTTAAATGCATATCACGAGATATCTTTTCTTTAATACTTTCTTTTTCAAATGTTCGTGGAAGTATAAACGCGACATGCTTTGCAAACTTTGCTGCGTGATTGATGAATTTAACAGCCGTACTTGAATTTTTACCAAAAGGTGGGTTGCCTATAACAACAATATTGTTTGTTATGTGCGTCGGTATCCACTCTAAAAAATTTTCTTTTAATATGCCATTAGTGTTTGGCGCTGGGGCAATATCTATTCCAATCTTTGGGTCCGGTAATATATTAAAAAAAGAACCAGTACCAGCTGACGGCTCAATAAACGTGTATTCTTGTTTGTCTGGTTCATACCGTACATATGCCAAAAAGGCATTCACGCATACCATAGCCACTTCTGGTGTGGTATAAAATTGGTCAAGAGTTCTTGATAATGCTAGTCTATTCTGTTTGATAGTATTCACTTTCTGTACCCTTGTTAATACAGTAAGTGTAAACACTGTTTCTTACCGTGTCAATACAAAATCTTTATAACCATAGTCATTCTGGTGTTGTTTTAAGTTGGCGTCCAATATTTTAGCTATGTTACGCCTCACAAAAGAAAATAGCTGGACATAACATAGCTTTTCTTGGTATTATACGCGCACAATACCTTTAAGGAACACGCAATATGCTAACAAAATTAAGCATAACAGAAGATTTCAAAGCGATTCCGTATCTTCGGGATTCCAAGCTTATGCAGACGCACAAGAATGAAATTGAATTTGCATCCGATAAACCGAATGTTATTATAGGGCAGAATGGCAGTGGTAAAACCGCGCTACTGGATACCATAACACTGCGCTTCTTGTGCCACTTCGAGAACCATAGTAGGTATAAGGATTCCTATATTCGCACAAGGGAAGCGGATCAATGGTGGAGTACTACAGGCGGGTGGCGTAAAAACCAAGTATGGTTGGACGGCCTAAGCACAGATTCTGATAATGCGCCCGCAGCTTACTTCCGACCAAACCATATTCCTGGTAACGAAAAAGATATCGTCACAGCATTGATGGTATATGATTGTGATGCTGCTAAAGAATACGGTAACCGAACAGAAAACAAGTCAATAGGCGAAAAATCCATAGCTATGCTAGCGGATACCTATGCTATTCTGAATGGCTCCAAACAGTTGATGGCACCCAATATTCCAAAACCACGAAATGTTGAATATAAGACTGAATATGATAAACGGTTGGAATATTTCCACGCCAATGTTCATTTTAACGAAACTGGCAAACCTTTGGTTATTATGGATGAGCCTGAAAGATCATTGGATGGCTTACAGGAGATGAAGCTGTGGAAAGCTATTCTCGATTCTAAAACGACTCAGGTGATTGTAGCTACGCATAGCATATTCCCAATACTCCATCCTACGTTGTTTAACCTTATTGAAACAGAAAATGGCTACATTAAGCGGCTACAAAAAGCGTTGAATACGGCTTGACAACATCTTTAGGGAAGGTTATTATTAGCTATATTGATAAAGTTTGGAGAAAACTGATGAATATCTTATCCGAGTTTTTTGCCTTTGTTTCCGTTTTTAGCGCTGGTTTTGCTTTAGGTACCCTTTTTACTGATTCCAAAGACAAGCAGTCTGAGAAGCTTGTAAATTCGCAAGAAAATGACCAGCCAATAGCAGCAAAAAAGGTTGACGAACTGAAGGTTTAATGTTATCTTATAATACTGAGATGCACGCTGGTATAGGCTATGGCATTTTCACTTGAATTAAATACGACCTTATTGGCAATAGGAGAATAAAACAATGGTAGACAAAAATTTAATCGATTTACTACGTGAAGCTGGCTTTACGGTTCGTGGTATACACTATCCGGATACCAATCCCTACCCACGCGGCCCAGATACTAACCCATACCCAGAACGGCGCTGGCCATTTCCAGGAACAGGGACACCACCACCAAAAAGCCCACCAGTGGTGGAAAAAGAAAAAAACGCAGCTGTTGTGAAAAATACGTTTAACTGTGTTCTGTTACAGGATGCTGAAAGTTATACGCTAAAAGCCTATATGGCTGGCGTAGATAAGCAGAGTATTTCGATTAACGTTGGGCATAATGCGTTGCTAATTAGTGCACAATCACGACCGCAGCAACCAGCGGAATCCTGTTTAATGGACGAGCAGCCAAAGAGTTTTTCGCGCGCGGTAGTTATTCCAGAAGATGCCGACTTTTCAGCCGCCGCGCCAGCTAACTATGTAGATGGTGTGCTTATAGTGGTTATTCCACGCAAAATTGCTTTAAAAGAAAGCATACCAGTAGCATAGCATAATAACCAAACAGAACAATGGCAATCAATATTGATTGCCATTGTTCTGTAATAGCGTCGTATGGGTAAACTTGTTTTACTATGTCTTTTTCATACACGAGCACAAATACGCAACAACGAAATAGTCCAAGTTTATCAACAGTAATTGAATATTAAAGGTGTGATGCTCAATATCGTATCCAGCCTCCAGCATACCAAAAATAATCCCGCCAAAAATAAATGCTATGGAGCCTATAATATAGGCATCTGGTGTATTCTCATATATTTTCATTACTCGATACTCCCAATGAATTATTTTGTTTTACGTATCTTTGCAAAAAGATAGCTAATTGCAAATGACGAGAAATCGACCAAGGCTAACTTTGTATTAAAAGTATGATTCTTTACGTCAAACGATATGGCAATCAAAGCAAAAAGAACACCACCCAAAAAAGCTGCTAAAGACGCAAATATCCAAATATCTGGTGTGTTTTTGAAAAATTTCATAGCCGACCACAATTTTTGTTAGGTGCACCGTATGCAACCGCTTTTCTAAACATGGCTGTTTTTAAGCCCAATGCGAGCTTAATTTCGTCTAACGTCTGTGCTGTTACTTCGCGGCCAACCAATGACCCTTTACGCAGGATATCCATAACATCATCCGGATGTTTTTGTAATTCCAACCTTTTATCACTTTTAACCAGCTAAAAACATTGGTATTTATGCCGGTGTTTTTCTGAATGAAAATAGCTGGTCGTTGCTCTTGACACAGACTATTTGTTAGTCTACACTATCAATATGAACACAGTCA
>JAEHJW020008223.1_pt1 | contig 40676 bp, 31 predicted proteins | sample 9271431 | NCBI WGS metagenome assembly JAEHJW02 | reverse complement strand
TTAAATTCATAGGAGCCATCGATGCTATTTAGTAAACCACCTCAGCTACCTCTGGTCTCAGTGTCCAGTATAGCTCCCGGCACATTCGGACGTACAGTCCAAGATAGCTCTACTAACATAGTCTGGTTTGATAATGGTGTCGAATGGGTGCAATTGGGCTCCGGTGCTGATGTGTCGGCACTACAGGCTGCTATAGCCGCATTAGACCAGCCAGCTACAGCTATATTTGGAGGAGGTAGCCCTGAGGGACTCACCGTCCAATCAGCCACATCTATATACACCTATAGCTATAATAGCTCCGTGCAGGGTACAGACCTAGGAGCCGGTATGGTCTATGGAGCCTGTACGTCTATTAGCTCCCTAGCTCTATTTGCCGGAGGTAGCTCCACAGGAGCTAACTATGTGTCCAGTACGTCTCAGTACACCTACAGCTCTAATGCAGTATCGGCTGGTGGAGCACTGAGCTATTCGGCGTATGGGCTAGCTGGAGCCGGTAATGCCACTATAGCCGTATTTGGAAACGGCTATAACACAGCCATAGCCTCTAATAGCTCACTATACACCTACAGCTCTAATACCTCTGCTGTCGGAGCCACCATGAGCTATGGAGCATATAGTCTAGCTGCGGCTGGTAATGACGCCGTGGCTATATTTGGAGGTGGCTATACTAGCTCATATAGCTCCACCACCAGCCTATACGACTATTCGACTAATAGCACCGTAGCTGCTGGCACACTGAGCTATAGTGCGTATATGCTATCGGCTATGGGCAATAGCACCGTAGCTGTATTTAGCCAGGGTAGCGATGGAGCTCCAGTGTCTATTAGCTCCATATACTCCTATAGCACGGCTACCACAGCTGCCGGAGCATATCTAGACTATCCAGCGTATGGCTCTACAGCTACTGGAAATGCCTCCACAGGCATAGTGGGCTCCGGAGTCACTACCACCATAGCTCTGTACGATACCTGCATATATAGCTATACCTCTAACACATTTGTAGCCGGAGGCCATCTGGCTGTAGGCGGATTTGGCATGGCGGCAGGTAGCCCCAATGTCGGTGTAAACGTACTGCCATATATAGTCAGTAGTGTAGATGTGCCTACCGGGATTCCAAATATAGCTATATTCGCCGGAGGAACTGATGGAAGTACTGCGCTATATACTACATCTTTATATAGCTATGCTACTAACACATCAATGGCTGGAGGCACTATTAGCTCGCGGATGGTTATTGACACAATCTACCAGGCCGGAGTTAGTACTTCTACGTCTGGTTATTTTTCTGGAGGGACTAATTTTTCGGAAAATAATGCTGGGGGTTATGGTAGGGTATATACATACTCTAACAACACAGTATCTTATAACGGCACCTTAACTATTCAAGCATATCTATTAGCAGCGGCAGGTAATTCCACTGTAGGAGTGTTTGGAGCAGGTTACGATCCTATTAATGCGGCACACCTATCGAACACCAGTATATATACCTATAGCTCCAATACTTTTAGAGCTGGTGGAAATTTAAGCTATATCACCAATGGCCTAGCAGCAGCCGGTAATTCTACTGTAGGTATATTTGGTGGTGGCTGGGGAGATTATAACGGATGGACACAACTATCATACACATCTATATATACCTACGCTACAAATACAGCCGTAGCTGGTTGTAATTTAAGCTATAGTGCAAATGGTTTAGCCGCAGCTGGTACTGCGACGGTAGCTGTGTTTGGAGCCGGTAGTACTGGAAATAGTACAACATATCTGTCATCTACGTCTATATATACCTATGCTACAAATACTGCTGCTATTGGCGGTAATTTAACCTATGCCGCATATTTCATAGCTGCAGCTGGTACTGGAACAGTAGCTGTGTTTGGAGGAGGTAATGGAAGCTATCTGTCATCTACGTCTATATATACCTACGCCACTAATACAGCCGTAGCTGGTTGTAATTTAAGCTATGGTGCATATGGTTTGGCCGCATGCGGCCCTAATCCAGGTGTAAATTGCTAAACTGACATCAGACTCCATAGCCGTAATTGGCTATGGAGTCTGATATGTCGTCTGTTACAAAACTGCATCTAAGTCATCATCTTCTTTTTTTTCTTTATCTATATCTAGATCTTTAGCAGCTGCCTCATCTTCATTTGTCTTAGCTACCTCTTCTCCTGTTTTTGCATTTTCTTCTTCCATTTGTGACTCATCTTCTCCTAATCTAAAATCATTACCACCTATATCAGATTCAGACTTAGGTTCAGAACTAGACTCTGAAGACCCACCGTCTATTCCATCTAAATCAGAGCTGGCTGCTTTAGCCATGTCCTGCATAGACTTAATATATTCTGTAGAGCTTAGAATAATTCCGTCTAGATGATCTTTAGACAATGTATATAGATTTATGACGGCGTTACCATCTTTATCTTTACTAACTATATCTTTAAGCTCTGGCATGTAGTTGTTATCAGCCATCCATTTACGTAGAAAATATGCTTTAAATGTAGATTTAATTAAATCTACATCGTCGCCTAATTTACCGACTACTTCTGCATTCATAAACTCGCTGCTTATCCAGGCTTCTAATGCAGCTGATAAGCCAGTGCTATATTGCTCGAACGCAGCTTGCTGGGTCTCTACTGAAGTAATATCGGGCTTAGGTAATTTAACAGTAAAGTTATTTATAAAATCCTCGTAATATCTTTCTACGAATGCATCTTGATTTTCAGACAGCCTAGCTTTATCTTCTTCATTAATATACTTCTTAATGGCCTCTATGTTCTCTCTGATCTTCTTTATCAATACTTCTTTAATAAATGGATCATTATGGATAATCTTCTTACAATGTAGAGTTATCTGAGGCTCAAACTTCTCTTGTTTCACTAAGATACGTTTAGATAATAGGATGTTGTTTGATACTACAGTAGTAGCAAATTCTGAATTAAATCCATTATCTACAGTCTCTGGAGATAAACCAAACGCCATATATGTCTGTTTTCTCAACATCTCATCCAATTCAGCATCTGGTAATGCAAACTGCATATTTTTATTCTCAAAGTCAAATTTAACCTGAGGTAACCCAGGGTGACCTTCAAATGAAAATTGTAAACCAGCTCTCTGTACCCAATCTACCAGATCTACAGGACTGTTAATACCTAGTGGGAAATATTGCTGCCTCATTCGAACTATTTCATGCACAGACATTTCAATAGTCTTTTGCGGATCAGGATCATCCGGAGACAGAGTCATATTCACATTGGTAGTGGCAATAGCATTTTTTGTCATAGCCATTACTTTAGCGAATAGAATAATAGCTCTCAGACTCAGCATTACTCGTAAATCGTCAATTAAGCTTTTACCAACTCCGTTGTCATATACGTCGAAAGAAAAATACGTCATTAACTCTTTAGGGACATATAGCAACCTGGTATATTGATTAGATAGAGCTCTAGCCAACATTATTCTATATACATCATTATTCTTAGAGATAGTAATACCATCTCCATATATGCCTTTTTTCAATCGTTCTAATAGATCTGCTTCAATAATATCGGCATATACTTCAGCTTGCTTATCAAAAGACAGAGAACTATTAGACTGTTCCTGTAGATTATCTTTAGCCCTCTTAAGTAGCAGACTACTCATGGAAGCACTCTGATCACCTAGCATTGTGCTGACACCATTATTGTTCTGGTATGTCAGTAGAATGTTTTTGGTGATTGGATTACCTTCTCCATCTATCAACACAAAATATCCAACGTGGTTAGATGGATCTCCTGGAGTAAAGATAGGAATTACTGATTCAGTAGGAAACTTAATTATCAGTGGTCTAGCTACAGATACACGAACTGCTTGTTCTCCAGTAGGTACAGTTACAAAGTTCTGTGGTTTCACCTTAGCGCTTTTATATAACAAAGATGTAAAGTCTCTGTTGCTAATTTTTTTATCATCGTAGGCTTCCATAGCCTTAGACGGTCTAAAACCATTGATTATGTTTTTGACATATGTTTCTCTGGCTTTATTTATGATCTGCGGAGTCTTCAATAGCCTAAAATCGTCGGTGATATTTACTAACTCGGTTAATTCTTCGATCTCTTCAAAAACTCCATTAGCACCAGAGATATGTAAACTTCCGTTGTATGTATTTGACAAAATAGGATCTAGAGACTCTAAACCAAATCTAGACTTTTTACCTTCAGATATATTGCCTAGAAATCCTAAACTACCTGGTCTTTCAATCCACGACTTGACATTATTGATGTCTTCAGTGGACATATTAACAGGATTATTTATCAGTTGGTCAATTACATTTTCAGGAATCACTGCTTCAACATATGCACCTGAAAGGAATAACATCTCTTTCAGTATTTTAGACATATTCTCTTTTACACTATAGTTAGTGTTCAGATTGTCTTCAATAATCTCCAACAAAGACAGCATTAAGTCTGCGGGCACGTCAGTCTTATCTGACGACATAATAAGATTTGTACCTACCATATCCTTAGGAGACAAGATAGAACTAATCAGTATTTGAGATGCCATTTCTATATCAGGAAATAGCTTAAAAATATTCTCCGAATCTATGATCCTTTGGGAAATATTCTGAGACATCTCACTTAGTTGAGTATGATCTACACCATACTCCATGTTCTTACCTAGCTGCGCAAATGAAGGCCGTTCTCTAGGAGTTACTAGCTTGCTAATTACTGCAGCCGTTTTTGGATTCTTCTTCACTAAGCTCAACGGCTTGTATTTTCTTGCAGTGCTATCCAATTCATGGCTCCTTTTTTAAAAAGGTTTTTCAAATGGGTCAAAATACAGTAGACTTATACTACCAGGATAATTATAATTTAGCTAAAACATTAAATATCTTGTCAATAGATTCCGCTAATGGAATAAATAATTTATTAGTGCAGACTAGAGGAAATAGTGCTGTTGATCCAAATAATCCACAGACATGGAAGTATTATCTCAATATTTGTGGTCAGTATCATGCTACAGACACAGTAATGACTGTGATGTCGTTAGATACCCAGCAGATCATAAATTTCACTCCTGCTAATCTGGCAGCTAATCCAGCTACATTAGCTGCATATCAATACGGGACCAGATATTACTACAGCCTGTTGAATAGATATCCTGATCAGGAGCAATTGATACTGGGTATTTTATATCCAGCTAATATGGAAGAGGCTCTGAATAGCGAGCAAGGAACTATTCTCAGTTTTCCAACTAGCTTGGTTCAGCCTCAGGAAATCACATTGATCTCTGAGTTACAAGACTGGATTTACCTATATCTCGATAGATGGAATGTCAAAGCATTCGCACTCACGGATAGTCTTTATCAGACAACGTACCATGCATTAATGTACCTTAACATACTGCCAAAGCTGTTAAATCTGAGATTAAAGAGATGCCATACTAATGAGGCGCACACATTTCATATAACTGAATATCTAGCTAGTAATTATGGACTAGATATCTATATGTCGGATATGACTCTAGAACAAATTCTTTTCTTCTACAGAAATATAAAATATATAGAAAGAAATGTAGGATTTACCAGCACATTTAACTGGCTAGTTAAGGAATTACTGACTATTAGAAATATTCCAATAGCCTCATTCAAAGCCAAACTAACATCAGAATTTGGTGATGGATATAAGTCTACCTTAAGTTTCGACACGACTAATCTAAGCTCTTTAGCTAATACAGAAACTAAGAATAGATTTACATTTCCTGAGTTTATAAATTTATCAACACCTTTAGCTCCAGATAATGGATTGGTATTTGCAAGCAACCAAGACAACATACAGAGTGAATTACAAAATTCACCATCGTCGGTATTAGGAACTAAAGATCTAATATCGGCTATGTATGACTATAGTGATGCAGTTCCATTCAAACTAACGGACATATTGTTAAATGAATGGATATATCTGAGTGCTAATAATCTATACACTGCATATGTTTCTTTTACAGACCCAATAACAGCTAACGAGTATATATTGACAGCTGAAGACTGTTTCATATACATGACGTATCTGTTCTTGAAATCCATAGGTTTGACTCCTACAATAGTACCTACTGTATTGGTTAATAAAGTTTGTAAGCTGACATTGCCGACTAATACAGAAATGGTGTCTCTATGTGATCCATCATTCACTGAAGCTATTGACTACGCTAATTTCTTTCTAAGTCTACAGCCCACTAATTTCCAGGCTACGTCTATACCGACATTCTATTCTCTGTGTGTTAGTATATTCGAGGCTGGATTACAGCAGTGGTATAAAGCTTCTAATGATGGCGAGATTACACACAGAGCCAATATAGTTAATATGGCAGACTATATGTATTGCGACACAGTAGCGTCGTTTCAGTCTAGTGGACAATCTTTTAATGATTGGCTATCTGTTAAGGCATTACCGGATCCTAATTACACTCTATCAGAATTTCAAGAATTAATTACGGTTATTTATAATACTGCTACTGGTTTATCTCTACAGAATAGACAAACATTTGCAGAGATACAAACAGCAATGTTGAATATATTGCAAGAACTATCTAGCTATTCTATTCAAGTAATGCAGGAAATAAACAAAACTCCTATTCTATTACTGAATTGGGCAGCCATAAGAGCTGGTAATTTAGAAAGTCAAGTATCTGAGGAAGAGTATGTACAAGAGAAAGTATCCGTAGTTGACTATAACTTCACTATAAATGACAATATAGACTTTGAAACAAACCACCCGATATCTAATTTGGCAGTAGAAGACATTACTGTCAATAAGTATGATATTAATACGGCGGCTGATTATGTGGTTGATAACATATATTCTGAATCCTATAGAGTGCAGCTACCTCAGTATTTTGTTAGTAATTCAGACCTAACTACTAGTGGATTTAGTAACTATTCGTCACTAACTGCCAGTCAAGCAAATTCTTTATCCAGCATTTGGTAATTTTTTTTCGGAGTTAAACTATAATGGAAAATGTCGTACGTACCGTATATGGTGCATTCTTGCAAACAACTCAGTTACTGAATCTGCCTTTCGAACAGATTGCACACACCACACTGAATGAAAAGTTTAACATAGATAACAATTTCGTATTACCTGCTGGAGATATGCCGTTTCTGCAATATGTCGGCATAGGTAATGGCGGGCACCAGATGGTGATCGGTGCGAATAACATAGCTGTCCCACAACCTATTCAACATAGTCCTACTGACGCAGCTCTATATAATCAATTGCCGTTTGTTTTAAGACTACCTAGTAATGATTTGACTCCAGCGCAGATGGCTGGATATCGTCTTAGAACTTTGGTTACATATGGTGGCGTGCAATACATAGCGTACTATCTGAAGGCATTGAATCTAGCCAATACAGCTGCGGGTATTACTTCTGACGTACCGTCAATGCTGTATAATACAGTTAGTAATGGGTCAGTTACTTCTACTGGATTTGTCCCATCTGCGTCTAATCTGAATCCTACTCCTCCGTCAATAAATACGTCTGGCGTGGTATCTACTACAGGAGACTATGTAGCAGCTACAGCTAAAGTTCCGTTCACAATGTCGCTATTTGATATTAGTGAGTTCTTAAATGTAGCGAACATTATATATGGTGATCCTAGCTATGCTATCATCAGCGAGATAGCTCTATGTTCTGGTATTGATTCTGCAGTAACAGGTACATTCAATGGAATCAGTCAAAACTATACAGAGGCTATGGTTGTCCAGGTAATGACATTTATTAGCTCTTTCTACGCAGCGCAGTTTACTAATTCAGGCATCAATCTATTGATGGACGTTGGTGCTGTAGAGCCGCTATTTGCACTGCAGTAAACATATAGGACACGCTCCTCTACAATCGGAGAGGAGCGGTATTGAGTTAAGGATAGTCAAATGCCGTTGGTTATAGAAGCTGAACACTTAAAGCCTTATAAAATAATGGCTATAGATCCAGGTAGTAACTTCCTAGGAGTATCTATCTTCGGTTTAAATTATGATCTATCTATAAATAGTGTCTATTCTAGGACATTAGATGTATCCGGACTACCTGAATCTATCAACAGCAATCCAGACATACAGTCTGAAAGAACATCTAAGTTGCTAAAGATAGAAAATGAGATATCTAGAATACTAATGTATGAGAACCCATTAGCGGTTATCTGTGAGGCTCCGTTCTATAACAGACTTAGACCAGGGGCATTCGAGCCATTAGTTCAAGTAATATCAGTTATTAATAATTCTATAATACGTTATGATAGCAATATTCCGTTTATATCTATAGAGCCATCGGTAGTCAAGAAAGCTGTGGGTGCCGGATATATATGCGGTAAAGAAGAAATGAAAGAAGCTGTATTTAAAATTCAAGAAATTATAGCTGTATTAACAGTAGACTATAATAGACTGGATGAACACTCCATCGATTCTATAGCTGTAGGATATGCATTCATATCTAACGAAAGAAACAGAAAGGGAAAATAAAATGTGGTTAGCTGGATTGTCGTTTATAAAAGGTTTTTTCACTACTAGCTCTGGATCTATAAACTGGGGTCGTATTGTGCTGATTCTAGGAATTGTTGCTTTAGGAGCTGGTAGCGTTATTGTAAAAATGGAGATGGATAAAGCTGAAAATGCTATCGCTACTGCAGCTAAGGATAAGGTTATTATCAAGAATGCGGTACAGGCTAACAGCGATTTAGTTAAACAGATCAAAACTGATAATATTACCAAGAATAATGAAATCACTGCGATTACTACTACTGTTGCTAAGAAAGAAACAAATAAGCAAATAGTTAAGACAATAATTACAGCTACTAATCAGGCTGTATCCGCACTTCCTGTTACTCCGGTAGTGCCGCCAACTAAAAACCAAGATGCAGCTAGCATTATACGGATTAATGCTGTGTGGAAGACATACTGCAGTCTGAATCCATCTAGCTGCAACTAAAGGGGAATGGTGATGAAATACATTTATATATCAATGTTGCTTTTATTTATTTCGGGATGTGCTTCTAATATCCCTATGCCTATAGTCACCACTAAAACGGTAGTGATAGATACTCCTGCATATCTATTACAGCCGTGTAAGGTAACTGCTCCTCCAGATAAAACCAAATATATGACTGCAGATATGTCAGGCCGAGAAGGATTGATGTCTGACTATGCTATGGAATTGCTATTGAATATAGCTAATTGCAATGCACAGTTATCTAGTATCCAAACATACCAGAAAAAAGAGGACGCTTTATATGGAAAATAATACAGTAGTTCCAGAAAAAGAAACAGAAGTGTGCATTTATGGATATATCAGAGATCTATCTGAACTATCTACGGCACACGAGATACTGGAGATATCTCAATACTCTGCTACCTTAGGTGATAGTGGCCGGTGTAGATGTAGGTCTACGCTGGAAAAAGGAACAGAAGACTATGTGATGACTGTGAAGATGGATAAAGCAGATAAGTCTAATGTTACATCTAAATACGAATATAATTTCAATGTAGATAAAGACTACTATGATTATTTCAAAACAATAGCTCAGGAATGGCATAAGAAAAAAAGATATATATTCAAGGTAAAGGATGTGGTATTTAAAACCTTTAACCGTGATGCCGTAGAAAAAACCATTACTGTACCAGAAGTACTTTACGAGGTGGATATATTCGAAAAAGAAGACGGTAGTTTCTCTAATTGGTGTAAAATAGATATAGAGATAGATAAAGCTCTAGATTATATTGACAGTAATATAGAAGACTACTATTCCATAGAGCTAAATGTAAATTTGAAGCCATTACCTGTGGTGGTAGAAGATGCTTTCATGGCTAGTAAAACATCCATAGCTGTTAAGAATAAGATATCTAAACTATGGGAAGAAGAGTTTGGTAGAAAGATTCCAAATGGTTAAAGATGTAGAGCCATATAAGACTATAATTTCTGAGGTGATGAAGAATGAAACAGAGGCAGATGTAGTCATAAACAACAAGTATTTACTGGATCTTTTTAATAACCTTTCTGATACAGATAAGGTGGAGTTAATTAGATCTGTATATAAATGTAATATATCCTCAGAGATAAATAGCATAGAAGATGTAAATGGTGTAGAAATGGTTAAGCTGAAGATATGGTTTATAAAAACTACAGCTCTAATAGTTCTATTTATAGTTGTGTTCTTCATATCCTCATCTATTCTACTGTCTGATGATATAGTAGAAAAGCCAGGTAAGCTAAACGAGATACAACAAATATATAATGCAATATTTTCAAACAAATGACACATCAGACTCCATAGCCAATTACGGCTATGGAGTCTGATGTCAGTTTAGCAATTTACACCTGGATTAGGACCGCATGCAGCTAATACATCACAGGCATATGATAGATTTCCGCCATTCACAGCCGTATTAGTGCTGTAAGTATAAACGGACGTGGTGGACAAAACACTACTGCCCATATATCCTCCGCCAAATACACCCACTATAGAATTACTGGATGAAACTTGACCATTATTGCTTATAGATAAATTACCACCAGATATAAAGCTATTAGAGCTATAGGTGTATACTGTTGTGTTAGAGGCATTAGAGAACACACACAAAGTAGGGGTACTGGCTCCAGCTCCATAGCCTACTGTATTTAAATTAGTACCTGCTACGGCGCTATTAGAACTATAGGTATATATGGAAGTAAATGATAAGTTATTTGCATTTAAGTTAATTGAGCTATAACCACCAGCAAAAATAGCTACAGTGGAATTTCCAGCAGCACCTAAAGAAAGTGCAGCATAGCTAAGATTACCGCCGGTTATAGCTGTGTTAGAACTGTAGGTATATATAGATGTCATAGAAACAGGAACAGCTCCTGTATTTACAGCGGTGTTAACACCGCCACCAAACACACCAAGAGATGAATTACCAGATGCTGCTGACGCATATATTATATAACTCAAATCACCACCAAGCGTAGTTGCATTAGAGCTATATGTATATATAGATGTGGTGGATATAGGGCTACTTCCATAAGCATTGCTATAAACACCCCCACCAAACACACCTATTGCGGAGTTGCTTATTGCCGCTAAACCATCACTACTATAAGCAAAATTATTACCTAATGTAGCTGTGTTAGTGCTATATGTGTATATAGAGGTATTGGAGATAGTGGTTGTTCCATTGTATCCTCCGCCAAATACAGCTATACCAAGTACTGGCGCAGCTCCAGTAGCTATACTGGCCGTGCTGCTCCATGGACTGCTAGATCCACTAGCTCCATTATACATAGCTCGCACATAGTACGTGGTGCTATATGACAGGCCTGAGAATGTATAGCTAGTCAAATCTATTGTGTCGTTTATATCATTCTGGACTATGTTCGTAAATGCCGAGTCTGTGGCTATTTGCCACGTAGCTGACGCCTCAGTATCTATACCTGACGACAGTGTAAATGCAGACCCAGTAGCTGTAATGGAGGTACCAGATACAGATAGAGACACAGTAGGAGCATTAACTACAGGAGCCATAGCTGTCCCGATAGAAGCCGTATTACTCCACGGACTGCTAGATCCACTAGTTCCAATATACATAGCCCTGACATAATATGCAGTGGAGTAATTCAGCCCAGTAAATGTGTAGCTAGTCAAATCTATTGTGTCGTTTATATCATTCTGGACTATGTTCGTAAATGCCGAGTCTGTGGCTATTTGCCACGTAGCCGCATTCTGACTATCCGTACCTGAAGACAGGGAGAATGGAGATCCAGTAGCTGTAACTTCATTTCGATATGTTGTTAATGTAATTACAGGAGCGTTAATTGTTACTGGGGCTGCAACAGTCGTGATGTTAACCACACTACTCCATGGGCTACTAGCTCCACTATTTCCGTTATACATAGCTCTAACGTAGTAGGTGGTGGAGTAGTTTAATTTATTAAAAGTGTAGCTGGTTAGATCAGCTGTATCATTTAGATAGCTTTGCACTATGTTTGTAAAAGCCGAGTCTGTGGCTATTTGCCAGCTAGCGCTCAGCTCTGTGTCTATTCCTGATGCCAGTGTAAATGCAGACCCAATTGCCGATACAGATGTTCCTGTTGTGGATAAGTTCAGTACAGGTGCGTCAATCACTACAGAAGCTGCTTTTGTATTAGCTATAACAACCGAACTCCAAGGACTGTTATTTCCGCTCTTACCAGTGTAAAGAGCTCTTATAAAATAAGAAGACGCACTATTTAGTCCGTTGAATGTATAGCTATTCAGGTTAACTGAATCATTTATATCATTCTGGACTATATTTGTAAAAGCAGAATCTGTAGCTATCTGCCAGCTAGCACTAACTTGAGTGTCTGTTCCAAAGGCTACTGTAAATGCAGACCCATTAACTGTTATGGAGGTGGGCGTAGACGCAGTAGTTAATATCGGGGAATCAATAACTGAAGTAGCTATAGGTTTATAATTCTTAGGATAGAATTGATTTCTAACGCTATAGGAAATTTCTTTAGCTGGTGAATTAGATACTAATTCACTTAGTGTATTTATATATGCTACCAGAGATCCCATTCCATAAATTCCGGATATGTCTTCAGTATGAGTAAGAGGCCTAAAACAGCTAGGCTCTCCAGTAATATTACTCCAGTCCACCGTCCTGGGATTATATATTTCTTCTGATAATTTTTCTAATATCTTACTTCTAGAGACTGCGTGTTCTCCACCTATAGTCTGATATTGCATTTCGACAATACCAGTATTTTTCGTTCCTAATAAATATATAGCCCCGTAGAGAGGAATTCCTACTGATCTAGTCAAACCTACGTCAGGGAATACAGGAACATAGTCCTGACCCATTATTAAAGTCCTAGTAGGATTTACCCCATCGTTATACTGGACTAATAAATTCTCTAAATAAAAGGGAGCCAGTTCAGGAACCAAAACATAAAAGTCTTTGTAGTTAATTTCTTCTATGGCTTGTTCTTCCCCTATGATTAAGTTTGTAGGATTATTTCCAGTTGGGTCAAATGGATATATTAGCAAGTCAGACATTTTTTGTTCCTTAGGCATTTATTCCAGACGTAGGTCCACATGCAGTTTGTTCTCCAGCTAAATACGTTAACGTCCCGCCCGATGTTACTGTATTGTTGCTAAATTCATATACTGTAGTGGAACTATAACTAATAGTATTACTATCTTCACCGCCGCCAAATACACCTACGGTTCCACTACTAATGCCGGCTAAGTAGCTAACAGCATTATGTATATTGGTTCCGGATATAGAAGTATTATTGGAGTATGTGTATATCGATGTTGTCGACAAAGTAACGCTAGTATACACTGTCGATGATGATAACGACGGAGATGTTCCTCCTCCAGCAAATACCGCCATAGTAGTATTTCCAGCCGCAGCTAATCCATCACAGGCATATGATAGATTTCCGCCACTCACTACCGAATTACTATTTATAGTGTAAATAGATGTAGTGGATATGTCTACTAATGAAGTATTGCTTCCATTAGCAAACAATACTTCCGTGGAGTTAGAAGCAGCTGCCAAACCAGTAGTTCCTCCATTATTCAGGCTGCTACCAACTGTATTGCTATCGCTGCTAAATGTATATACTGAAGTAGTGGATATGCTTGAATAAATACTATTATCAAATCCACCACCGAATATAGCTGTATTTGAATTACCTGCTGCAGCTGCGTAATTTATTTGATTACCAGATGTGTCGGTATAGAGCGACGAGTTACTAAAACTCATGACATTATTACTATATGTATAAATACCCACACCAGCACCAGCTATGATAGCTGTGGACGGATTACTACTACTAGATAACCCTGCTGGGTTGTTGAAAGATGCATTTAAGTTAGATCCAGCCACAGCAGTATTTGTAGAGTAGGTATAGATAGATGTGTTGGAGAACCAGTTATAGCTGGCCCAATCAAAACCACCGCTAAATAGACCAATGCCTAAAACAGACATTTGAGTACTTATATTTACTGGGTTACTCCATGGACTACTGGACCCACTAACTCCAACATACATAGCCCTGACGTAGTATATAGTCCCACCACTCAGGTTATTGAATGTGTAATTAAGCAGATTGAATGTATCATTGATGTCTGATTGGACTATATTTGTAAAAGCAGAATCTGTAGCTATCTGCCATGTAGCTGACGCCTCAGTATCTGTACCTGATGCTAATGTAAACGGAGATCCAGTAGCTGTAATGGAGGTACCAGATACAGACAGCGATATCACCGGAGCATCGATGACTATAGCTGGTTGTGGCGATGTACTATTAGGAGAACATAGTCCTGTAAATTTAATATCGAAAGAAAATTTTCTATTTTCGCCATTCAGTTCAGACACTATAGTGTTAAGATTATTCATTTCTTGATATAGAGATGTGGCTGGATTAGCCATATCTCTATATGAACCAAATTCTATATATGGAAAACTTACAGTATCTCCAGATATAGTGTCCCAGGTATTAGCTAAAGGGTCTATATTGTTAGATTCTAAATAAGCTAGTAAATCAGCTTGGTTCATCTGAAACTGACCGCCTAGTGTCTGATACTGTGCGGTGAAAGTTCCACTGCAATAGTTATTAAGTAGCCGTATCCCTCCATACAAAGGTAGTCCAAGAACTTTTGTACCGAGCCAAAATGGCAGTACCAGTACATAGTCAATACCTTCAGTGAGAATTACTTGCGGATTAACGCCGTCGCTATATTGGAGAACTAAGGAGTTACCAAAGAAAGGTAAGTAGTTTAAGAATAAATAACTAATATAGTTAAAAACATAATACGTAGCACTCTGAGTTTCTCCAATTATTAAATTGTTAGGAGATACACCAGTCACGTCAAGAGCATATGTAGATGGTATGCTGGTGTTATTTGTTTGATTTGTTTGATTTGTTATAACAGTCATATTTTGCCTCTTTTTACAAGTATATCGTATATAATAAACTTCGTAATCAAATGATACCACGGTCTTAAGGATAGATATGTACTCATATGTCTCTGCTACAGTATTGAAAAATGTTATAGATGCACAGTATGAAATAATTGATATTTCGTCTACTCCAATAAACACACTTTTTAATCTATATAGTGAAATTTACCTAACGTTATCCAATCCGTATCTCTCTAGTAATGTATATGTAGACTTCTACACACAGGAAGACTCTCTGTCTGGGTATACTGGAACTATAGTGCAGTGGTTAGCCAATATAGGTAACTTAACACTACCGACTATATCTCAGATCCCCAGCTCACTGGTTACATATGCTAGATATAGCGACGCTACAAAGTCTGGGTATAAAATGGATGTGTGTAAGATAGGATATAACATTCCTATAAACTATCCGATAGATATGTTGCCTGACTTAAAGATATCCAGGCCTAAGTTTACCACAGACGTATCTTTGATATATAAAAATTGTTTAGTCACAGTGAATGGATTTCTACATCAGACTGATACCGACGGCACATATACGTACATAGTAAATGGCGCTAACACAATGCGTAAAAGTAACTTAAACCACGTAGGCATATTGAGCTTTTTAGATATAGGTGGTTTATCTATAATGCCTATAGATACTACAGCTGTGTATTCAGATAAATCCGACCCTACTCAGTCGCTAAAGAACAAGATGTATATGTATCTGAATGCAGACATAGCTGGTAAGACGGTGTTGCTATCTTTAGGAGGATATCTAGTATTTCCTGACCCAAATATATTCTACCAGGTAGGTAATAACACGTTTGCATTGCATACTGATGCATTGCCTATGGTGGAACGATACTTTGAGTCTAGCCAGTATATAGACTTATCTAGTTTGAATTTACCATCCACTGCATTATTACCAGATACTATAAATACTACAGCCCTACTGAGTGATTCCACGCTATTGCAATACCTAGCACTCAGTCAAAGTTTTTGGATAATAGTAGACACTCCTAGTCTTAAGTACAGCCCAACCTATCTTGAGCACTCTAAATTACCTGGGATGTTTATATCTTATAAAAAGCCTATAAATCCTCTATTCGTTGGATATGGCCGTATGGCAGAATATTGGTCCACATTTGAAGACGGGCAGTGGTCAGTCACTATAGACCAAAGCTTTTTAAATAACTACAATTTCCAATATGAGCAATATCAACCTCTGGCTAACGTTAATCCTGCATGCGTACCGTCTAAAAGATATTATGATAGTAGAGGCTATACAATGGCAATACATACATAACTACACATACTCCATATAGCTGGTTAGGCTATGTGGAGTATTTTTTTTTACCTGTGTTGGATTTTTTTTATAGTCACATGTAATCTAACTGACTACATTTAGTTAAATTAGATATAGTGTCTGCTTGCTATGGTGTCGGGAACTCATGAGGGAATATACGGACTTGTAGGAGAAGTACATCAAGCTAGAATCCAAGTTTAAATAACAAAATACCACGCCCCAGTTCTGGAGTGTGGTATTTTTTTTTCAAACGCCATATGTTCCGCTAATATTTCCGTTTAAGAATCCAGTAAAGCTAGGTGCTGTTACATTACCTGCACTTACAGTCATTCCGCCACCTGACATACTCGCTCCAAAGTTAATATCTCCAGCTACATTTAGATTACCGGACATATTAGTAGTTGGTGAATTAATATTTACGGATCCACTGGCTGTAACTGTAGCTGTTTCAGTAATTATTGTCGCTGAAGTATTTGCATTTATGTTTATAGTAGGTGTGGTTATATTCACCTCAGTAGCTGCATTTATATTTACAGTCTTTGTATTTACATCTATCTCTGTATTTATATTAGCTGTGAGTTTACCAGGCACGCTTTCCAATTCAATAGAATTACCTAGTGTGTCAGTTAGAGAAACATCTCCATTAGCTGTATCTATAGTAAAGTCATACCCAGCTGCTTCCGTGTCGTTATTAGACGTATGCACCTGTACTTTTTTATTTTTTGTATCGAAAAGTACCCAGTATGAGGAATTTACATCAAATGCGGTCATTCCATCTGGTAAATTACTATACATATAGTAAACAGTTTCCTGCCGTCTTAATGTAGGCTCTCTAAAAATAGTAGTCCAGTAGTACAGAGCGGTATCAGCGTATCTGAATATTATTACGGTCTCATTCTGAACTACATCCGGAGCTGTAATTCTATTGCTTTCACCAAATGGAATCCATGTAGCCACTAGTGTGCTTTGACTAGTGGAGTTAGATGACTTAATTGCTCCTGTGGAATCAGGTAAGGATACTTTGTTATTAGCCGTAGCTGATGAAATAGTATCCAGTACTGTAGGTAGTTCTTCTACTGGATAGACTACGATTTGGTCGCTGCCTTCTTGCTTGTCTTTAACTACTATTCCTAAGGAATATAATCTTAGTTTAGATTCTCTATTAGGTAGCATAATGTGCCTCTTTTTCATAATCCATAGAATATGGTGGCGCACTAACATTAGGTGTTTTTTGTTAAAAAATACAACCGCTATAAATCAAGTAGGTAAGTTGGAGATTCATATGAAAATAAAGAGTATAGAATTAGTAAAGTATAAGCGATTTAACCTAACTAAGATCAATAGGCTTTTCGCTACTTTCAATGAAAAGATACAAATTATAATAGGTACTAACGGTAGTGGTAAGTCATCATTAATGAAAGAACTCAGTCCTCTACCAGCTACTAGTGACGAGTATGGCGATTCAGGTTCTAAGACAATAATCATAGAAAATAAAAATGATATATATTGTCTTACTAGCACATTCAATTCATCACAGAAGCACTCATTTCTGAAAAATGGAATAGAGATGAATCTAGGAAATACTCTAACTGTACAAAGAGAGTTAGTTAAGAAAGAGTTTGGAATTACTCAAGAGATTCATGATCTGTTTACAGGAACAATCCGATTCCATTCAATGTCTGTAGCTCAACGCAGGCATTGGTTTACAATGCTGTCGCATACTGACTATACATATGCTATATCAGTTTATAATAAGCTGAAAGAAAAGCATAGAGACACTCAGGGAGCTCTTAAAATTAACCAGGCTAGGTTATTGGCCGAGTCTAGTAAGATACTGAGTATAGAAGAAGAAAATGGAGCCAGAGAGTATATAGCATATCTGAAAAACATATTACAGATAGCTAAAGAGAATTCCAAACAATTTTATTCGACTGCAAAGACTCCTACTGTAACAGATATCAAAAATACAGCTAGGATGGTTAATGAGTATTCTAACTCTCTCTTGAGTAATATCAAATATCTATCATCAGGACATAATGAATCGTATAAAACGCTAGACGATTTTTTACTACAGTATGAATCTGAAAAAATAGCTACGGAAATAGTTATAGCCGAGAAAGAAGAAAGCTATGAATACAATCTATCGATATATAGCTCTTTACAAGCCATTAGTGATACTGACGCAGATGTAGTCAGTAAAGAAATTTCAGATATAAAAAACGAAATAGAGTCTAAAGAAAATAATATAGAGTATAGATTAGATATATCTGATTCAGATATATACACAGCAATAAAGTCTCTAGATAATGTTTATGACATGTTAATGCATATTTTCAAGAATATACCCGATAACTCATCAGGTAAAATGACTAAAGATAGGTATATATATGTTAAAGATAAGATAGCTTTACTCGAAGCTAATTTAGATAAAGTCAATAAGTCTCATTTGGAAGCTCTGAACAGTAAAAAGAATATGGAGTCCGATAAAGCTAATAATGAAACTACGTGCCCAAATTGCAACCACACATGGCATAGAGGATTTATTCAGCTGGATTATGATGAGCTATTGAAATATATAACATCTTTAGCATCTATCGTAAAAACAGATACATCTGAATTAGATATATTCAGAAAAGATTTATCGGAGATGGAACTATATTTACAGAATCTAAACGAGTACAGAGCTCTAAAGAAAAATTGGCCTATACTGACTCCCTTGTGGAATCTGCTAGATCAGAACGATATTCTGAATAAGAATCCAGGCAATATAGTTAATATACTAGAATCTTTTAAACTGTCTCTACATGTATATAAAGATATAGCAGAAATGAAGACAGAGCTGGTGAAGAAATCAGAATTACTGGATATATTGAAAGACAATAAGAATAAAGACTCTATTAGTATTAAGTCTACTCTAGAATGTCTGCATGAAAATATATTCGAGATGACTGAAAAGAGAAGAAATCTAGAATATAAAATAGCTACGTTAAAGAATCTGAAAGACATTCTAGCTGTAACAGAGAATCTGAAGACATCCGTCGCTAACAGTCTGGATTCTTTATCTGATATGAAAGAAAACTGGATTAGGAACGAGACCAGAATCTATTATGAGACTATCATAAAGAAACTAGAAGAGACTATAGATAGAGAAGATTCCATATTAAGAGGAATAGATAGACAGAAAGAAGTATATCTCAGTATAGAAAGACAGAATGCGGCTTTAGCTAAAGAGATAGAGACGCTAAAGATATTGATGACTGAGCTATCTCCTAGTGAGGGACTAATAGCTAAAGGAATGAATCGCTTCATCAATGTTTTTTTACAAGAGATTAATTCGGTTCTAGCTACTATCTGGTCATATCCGTTAGAGTTATATATTCTGAATGAAGAAACAGACGTAGGTGAGTTAGACTATAAATTCGCTTTAATTGTAGATAGTGGAGAGCCAATCAAAGACATAAATAAGGCATCTACTGCTATGAAAGAAGTAATAGATTTAGGGTTTAAGATAGTCTGTATGAAATATCTTGGAATGCTGGATTATCCAATTTACCTGGATGAGTTTGGAGCATCTATGGATAGCGTACACAGACATGGATCTATAAATACTATAAAGGATTTAATACAAAACAGTAACTTCAGTCAGGTATTTTTAATTAGCCACTATGAATCTAGCTACAATAGTTTTAAAGGAGCAGATATTACTGTATTGTGTTCCAACAATATCACCATACCTAAAGACATGAACTTCAATAATAATGCTGTGCTTAACTAATCTTGAACGGATTTTTTTATAGCTACATATGATCTAATTGACTACATCTGGTTAAATTAGACATAGTGTCTAGTTATTATGGTACGTGGAGGTTGAGATGGAAAAGATTATCGTGCGGAGTAAAGAGGAGTTGAAAGAAATCGTCTCTAGGTCTGCGAATGACGCAGATCTGAATCACCTGGATGTCTCTGGAGTAAAGGACATGTCTGGGCTGTTCGCATATTCAATGTTCAGCGGGGATATTTCCGAGTGGGATGTCTCTGGAGTAAAGAACATGGCGGCTATGTTTGCCTACTCCGAGTTCAATGGGGATATCTCGAGGTGGGATGTATCTCAGGTAAAAAACATGGCGGGAATGTTTGCCTACTCGAAGTTCAACGGGGACATTTCGAGATGGGATGTATCTCAGGTAAAAAAAATGGAAGGGATGTTCGACTACTCCATGTTCAATGGGGACATCAGTAGCTGGGATGTCTCTAAAGTGGAGAACATGGCATGGATGTTTGCCCGCTCCAAGTTCAGCGGGGATATCTCGAAATGGGATGTCTCGAAAGTAAAGGACATGGAAAGCATGTTCTACAATTCCGAGTTCAACGGAGACATCAGCGGATGGGATGTCTCTGGAGTGGAGAACATGGCATGGATGTTTGCTGACTTCAAGTTCAGTGGGGATATTTCCGAGTGGGACGTCTCGAAAGTAAAGGACATGAAAGGCATGTTCTACAAGTCCGAGTTCAATGGGGACATCAGCGGATGGGATGTCTCTGGAGTAAAGGACATGGCATGGATGTTCTACAATTCCGAGTTCAACGGAGACATCAGCGGATGGGATGTCTCTGGAGTGGAGAACAGGACGGGGATGTTTACTGGGTCTAGATTAGAAGGAAAAACCACCAAGTTCTAAATACCACAGATAACAGATTGCTCCCCCTAGCCTAACCAGCTAGAGGGGGCATATTTTTTTATATTCCCAATACTGTTTTATTAGCTAAAATATATGCTTCTAACGCGGCTATTTTAGTTAAAGCATCATTATAGTTATTAGTCATATTCTGTAGCTTACCAGTATCTGTCAGACTAGCAGCTATTCTGCTCTTTCTAGCTGTCTGAATTGTAGCGTCTTCGGATATAGGTATATTTACAGTTTTAGACGTGACTACTTCTTTTATCTCTGGTGTAATTCCGATATTATCAACTACTACATTACTAATCGCAGTAATTAGAAATGTTAAATCTGCATTAGCTGGGAATGCTCCGATATTCACTCCAAGTATCTTATTACAGTACGGTACTCCGTTTGTAATAGGAAAGGTAACTATGAACCTAGCTGGGATAAACATCCAGTGTCCAACAGAGCTTTGCAAGCTAACTATAGGCATGTTAGCTGCTAAGTCATTCTGATAGTCTGTCTGTGTTAAACCATTATCTAGATATACTAGTGTGTATGCATCGTCGGAGTTGGATATATAGTCAGATATATTTCGTATAGCAGTACATGTATACTCATCATCAGGTAATACTATCGAATTAAAAGGAGCCAGTAATGTATACGTACCTACTGACCCTATTGCTGGTAATGGATATAGTGCTGTAGACATAGATCACTCTTAAACTGGAGTCAGTGAGTATCCGTTCTCACCGAATATAGCTGGGTTATCTGGACCGTATGTGGATTTAACACCCATTATGTAGTCTACATTTTCATATAAAGCAGATAAATATAGAGTGCCGTTTCTATATAGCCTTCTCATATTAGTTGGGATTGGTGAGAAAGCAGTCATGGTTTCAGCAGTGATTAGCATCTGCTCTAGTAGATTAACCCAGCCTTGTGTATTTGTAGTCATTCTATTGAAGTCTAGACTGTCTGACGACTCAGGTATATAGTCTGGAAATAGCTGTTGAATATTTGTAAATCCAGGAGCATTATTATTCCCAGATACTACTAGTAAAGTTATATACTTATAGTAGTGTGGCATTATATATAGATTATTCAAAGATAATATCCATGCAGGAGGATAGAATGGAATCTTACTCAACGCAAAGCTAATATCTGTAGTCACAGAAGTAATGGATCTATACAGACCAGCTATGGTGCTATTGTCAGGAATAGACTGCACGTCCCATCTCGGCAATATTATAAATTCAGTTCTCTGGTATATAGAAGGAAACATAGCTTGCCATGATGTGATTGGCTGCTGTGTATTAGCTGTTATATATGCCATAATGGCATCTTTTATGGAGTCTATATTGTCTCCCTGAGGACCATAGACTATAGCTCCCCAATTAGTAGGTATGGGAGCTTGACCAGCTACTGGAGATATATAGTTAAATGTATATACCTCTAATGTAGTTTCTGGATTACCATTCTTAGCTGCATCTATATTAGATATAAAGTCAGTCAAAGTAACCTGATTTAGATCTGTCTGCACAGCTACTGGCGGTTGAAAGAAATTATCAATAGGAGTCATTGGTGGTATGATTATGATGCTATATAGATCATACTGTGTCTGAAGGGATTCGTCACACAGCCATACTTTCACCAAACTACCATCTGCAGCCATAGTGAATAGAATATACTCTGGTAAGCTAGCTCCACTAGCCTGAGATATGATATTACCGATAGTGACATTCAGTACACCATTATTAGTAGATGCTATTAAAGTGTCTACTAAGTTAACTGTATTGAACGGTAACTGGTTAGTATTTGAATACTGCATACATTGGTCTACCAGACCAATAGTCGTATTTACTATATTAGTAGGTACAGCTACTTGTTGATTTGTTACATTATCAGCACAATTCAGACTGATCAGTCTATATCCAGGAAAAGAAGAATCTTCATATTCTGCTTTGCTAGTGCTGAAGGTACTGGAATAAGTAGATAATTCGCCTAATGTAGATATAACCCCTGGGTCAATACTCATTAACGCTTGAATATTTACAAATGCTCTGAGAGAAACTGGGTCGCTCATATTTTTTTCCTTTGAATTTAACACATTCAGAGGATATTGAATGTCGTTAAAATAGGACGTATTATGGATTTAATCATATTTATAATAAACTTCATTAAAGAAGTATTGCTGAAAAATAAAAAACTAAATCCTGCTAGCTCAAAGTTTGATATATATTCATTTACAATATATACGGCGCTGGCTTTATCTTTATATTTCAACTATGTGTCTGTAATTAAGATATATGACTTAGGAGTAAAGATTTTTCTATTAGAGAATAAATATAAAACTCTGGATGGAAATTGTAAAAAATAATGACAATCTAAATCCTTTAGCTAGGGTTTAAAAACAATATACGAAAGGCTTAGGAAGATGACAACCACTCATGAATACCATGGTGCCGTTATTTATACAGACGGAGGATGCAGGCCTACTAATCCTGGAAATACAGGATGGGGGGCGCATGGTTATTTTTATGATGACTCTGAAATGTCAGATAAGAAAGTGGTGGCTAAACACCATTTATGCACCAAGTATGGCTATATTCATCAAAATGAGGTTGGTCAAAATCCTAGAGCAGTACTGGTTAACGTAGTGTCATATATAGAAGCATATGGCAGTGGCGAAAAGATGTCGTCTAATAATAGCGCTGAGATGGATGCAGTATGTAATATGCTGGAATTAGCGTGCAATCATAACGTCAAAGAAATTCAGATTTTGACAGATAGTGAATATGTCAAAAGAGGAATTAAAGAATGGAGATCTAGCTGGGAAAAGAACGGCTATAAAAGGACAGACGGAGGAGATATCCACAATAAAGAAAAGTGGATTGAGATGTTTAAATTACTAGACATCATGTCCGAAAGAAAAGTATCTATGAATATAGATTGGGTTAAAGGTCACTCAGATATCTACGGCAATGTTATTGCCGATAGACTAGCTACAATTGGCGTAGCATATACTACTGATGGAATAGATAAAAAAGAAGTAAATATTATTTCAGCTAAAGAGTATTGGAAGTCTATAGTAGATAAACACCCATTCATAAATCACAGACGCATTTACTTTAATTCGCAGCCTAACTTTAATACTCCTGGACATTATTATCAGGCAGATCCAGGAAAGAATGAATTGCTGGTAGGTAAGAAATTACCTGAGACTTGCTATTCTGTTGTCAGACTGAAAGAGCCAGACGACATCATAGAGACTGTTAAAACAAAACAGTACGCTGTAGCTGGTAATATCAATTCTGTCATAATGCTTAAGTTGGATAGACTATATAGTCCAGATATATATAAATGTATATCTGAGTATGGAGATAAAGTATTGTCTCCTAATGTCAAAGGTAATCTAAGTGTGTATTTCCTAGATAGGAAACCAATTACTGTAGAGCTAAACCCTGTAGGATTATCGCTGAGAGCTATTGAAGCTCTTAGTTTTTTAGACGATCTTTTAGATCAATATAACTGTATTGTTAATGATCCAGAATGCCTGCATAGTGGACATATATCTGTGACAGATATTACAAATATATTCTATGAGAAGCAAGTAGTGTCTAAGAACAATAATGAAATAGTTGCTAATAAGCTTAAGAGCACTATACACAACGGCATACAGTCTATGGTGGAGAAGATAAACATACCTAAATATGGTAAAACTATTTCTGTTCCACTTCTGTTTGGTATGGATATACTAGATAGAAATGGTCTAAAACGGATAGAAAATGAAAATCCAAGAATTAATTTACTTACATGGTATGAGTCGGAAAATTGTATTAGCTACTGTGTAGTTATAGAGACAGATACTGGCGTAGGGATATGGTCTAACTATTATGCTGACCATATATTTGTTTAATATGTACTGACATCTCAGGTTTATATCATGATCCTTAATTCTAGTGCCTTGAAGGAACCAGTCTGGGAGGAACTACCCGTCAAAAAAAGGTATATCTATAAGTGGCTTTATCACAAAATACCTAAGCGGGTTAAACGTTTAATTTTTGTTTCATCCATAATTGGTCTGCTGGATGTGGATAAGAGTATAACTAATGAGTTAATAGCTAAGATAAACTCACTACTTAAAATAGCCCATAATCCAGATGCTATGTATTTCCCAATAGCAGTTAAATCTATAATCTGGAGAAAGCTAGTAAAGAATCCAACTATGATTATAAATGGAATTGAGTACAATATCTCCGATCTTAGAAATATACGTAAGACAGATAAGTATTATGATTCTTTATCTAAATTTATACTGAATGCAGCTCCTGAATGGCTTCGGTATGGATCAGCTGCATTAATGGAATATGACATACAAATACTATGTCTTAAAGTATTAGCTTAATATAAAGCGCATAAACACGCCTAGAGCCTTCTAAAGGGCTCTAGGCGTATGTATGTCCGTCAGATGTCTTTTAATTGATTGAAGAGCTTTACAGTAGTTTCTAGAGCTACTATACATCTATAGTAGAATGCAGATGTTAACTCTATCTGTTTACCTACTGCATATCCTCCATCAGCTATAGCAGACGCAGCTTGCTTACTAACTTTAGTTATATCGTAAGATGCTAGCTGTTCCGTAACTATATCCAATAGGTCAGTAGTCTTACTAATAGACTCTTTTATATTTTCCAGATTAACTTTACTGTGATTTGAGAAAAGTTTTGTAGTAATCAAAGACAGATCCTTAACTTCTGACATTCTTCCGAAAGCATTCTTGAAGTATGTCTTAGATGGATTTCCTGATTTATGAAACTTATATATTCTTTCATTTAAAAGTCCTTCGGTTCTTGATACTCTATCAGAAAAACTCTTATAATCTTTAATAGACGTTTGACTTTCTTTATTCGTGATAAAATTAGATAGTATAGCATGATAATCTGCCAGAACTTGTAGTGAGTGAGAGTATATCTCGCCTGAGATATCTAGTAAAGTATTATTATAACTTAATAAGTTACCAGAGAATCCTTCAGGCACACTGATCAGTGTATGGCTGAGCTCTACGTAGCTTAAACTATTTAGCTCACCTAGTACTTTCTTATCTAAATTACTAAATTCAGCAAATAGCGGTTTTTCTTCAGAATTATCTCTACTGAAAGACAGTTTGAACCCATTGAGTCTTTCTGATAGTTTAGGTACTATATTCTTGAATACTTCAACTATATCCAGCATAATGCTAGATTCTAGAGCTATACTATTCATCAATTCTTCTAAAGATCTGTTATCAGTATAGTCTTTTAAAAGTAAGTTGCTGTTACGCATTCTCTCTTCCTTTTTAGTTATTTAACCATAGCCGCACTCACCAGATTACATAAATACTGGACAAATAGTAAGTACAGGCAAATATACCACAGAGCACAATGGCTCTGTGGTATATTGCATGGAGCTATATTAACCCATTATGGAAACACGATACGAGTTAGCAGCAGGAGCAGTCGTAAACGACACAGTGATAGTATTGACTGTAGCGTTAACGATATCTGCATATACGACAGCACCGCTCGACACGTTACGAACTTGAGACACAACGTCGAGTGTGTTCAGGTTATGTGTGATGGTGAAGGTCGTGCTCGTGCCGTCGCCGAACGTAGCAGAATACTTACGAGCCACCACAGTCGTGTCGATAGCAACACCAGTAGAGCCAACAAGAATACCACTACCAGCAGCAGTCAGAACACTCAGACCACCAGCAGCCAGTTGCAAACCAGACGAAGCAGGCAACAGAACGCTCAGGCCGCTGGTTGTCGTTTGGAGACCAGACGAAGCAGCCAGCAGAATGGAGAATACAGTACCAGCCAGAGTCAGGCCGCCAGTCGAGCTAGCCGTGTAGTTAATAGGAGCACCGAATTGCGAAATGGTGATAGCCGTCGTGCCAATGGTGATAGCAGACGTATTCGACACCTTCCATTGCGTACCGGCATATTGAGTACCGGCAATCGTATACCAGAAAGTTTCTGGAGCGATGGTATCAGTAGCACGGGACCATGCAGTCGACGATGCGATGTATACGCCGTTTTCCGTAGCTGTAGTTTGACCAACCAATAGAACACGCTGACCAGCGGTAAGAGTAATGCCGTCGATAGTCAGCAGACCAGACAGAGTCGATTGGTTAGCGACAGACACACACTCAACTGGCGGCTGCAGCGAGATACCAGCAGCCGAAGCATTGACCTGGCTCATCACCCAGCTGTATTCAGCAGCTTGACCAGCAGCCGTAGGAGCAGGCAGACCAGTCAGAGTGTATCCATTCATGTTGATGTCTGCTGTAGGTACAGCAAACGAGCTCAGGGGAACAGCTTCAACAGTAGTCAACAGGTTAGCGATAGACGTAGCAGGGATGGAATTGGCTGGAGCCAGAGCTGGGTTGGTTGCAATCCAGGCGGTGCCATTCCAGAACATCTGCGAATTTTTGGTTGTATCAAAGTATTCTAGACCTAGAGTTGGAGTTGCTGGAGCGGCACCTAGGTTCTGAATAACGCGATTCAGCGACTGAAGATTATTGAAATTAAGATTCGATACTAATAACATTTCTGTTACCTTTCATGGCTCGTTGGAAAAAAGTTAATTCAGGTACACAAAACCAGCAAACGGGAATGCAAATGTAATGAGAACTTCGTTAGCACTAACGTATTCTATATCTGGTTGAACTACAACACCGCCTGTAGTAGTAACTGTTACCGACGGATAGCGTCCTAGATCGTGTTTTATATCCCATAATATATCCGGTGTTGTTATCTCAAACGATAGTGTTGTATTTGACTGAGACATACCACCAGTAGCTCCACTACCAGTTGTGATAACTCTACTTCCTGTGGATTCTATTGGGTCTATAGGATCTCCGTTAGAGTCCGTAATATATCTCTGTGGGTAAACCACTGAAGTTTCTACAGCCGTATTCAGTAAATCTCCCGGAGCTTGTTGAAGTGGCATGGTATACCTCATGTCTTGGTTCTATTGAGAATTTTTTATAGCATCAGATGATGACTCTTACTTTTTTTTATTACAGGGGGTGTATGGTGGCGGTTAGTAATGTAGTTGAGTTAGTAGATGTAGATGGAATAGTTCTGTTAAATAGATTACCTCCACAGGTAACTGCGCTAATTGACAGTGTTTCCCCGTCTCTCTTATCTTCCATAAACCAACAGATTGTTTCTCTACAAAATCTACAAAACAATGTAGATTTGACTGATATAACAGCACTACAAGTGGGTCTGTCTGATGAAACAACTAATAGAACTAATGCTGATACGAAACTACAAAACAATATAAATACAGTACAGAACAATTTAGATGCAGAGATTGCTAATCGAATTGCTGCAGACTCTACATTACAGACTAATATAAATACTGTTCAATCTAGCGTGACTACTGAGACTACGAATAGAACTAATGCAGATGCAGCATTACAGGTAAATATCAATACAGTACAGTCTAATTTGAATGCAGAAGCTACTACTAGAGCTACAGCAGACACCAATCTACAGTCATCTATAAACACACTACAGAATACGACAGCTAGTCTACAGACCAATTTAAGTGCTGAAGTAACTAATCGCACTAATGCCGATACAGCAATGCAGACGTCCATATCGTCTCTACAATCAGGACTATCTACTGAAATATCCAATAGAACAACCGCAGATAGTAATCTACAGGCAGAAATAAATACTACTCAGGCTAACTTAGCTACTGAAACTACAAACAGAACTGCTGCAGATACAGCACTACAGGCATCTATTTCGACTACACAAACCAATCTATCTACAGAGACAACAAACAGAACTAATGCTGATGCTGCTTTACAAACATCCATTAATAATTTACAAACCGATATAAATACAGAAACAACAGATAGAGTGGCCTCGGATACTAATTTGCAAAATCAAATAAACACTATAAATACTACGACTAGCACTATCCAAACTAATCTCTCAACCGAGACCACCAGCCGCACCAGTGCTGACACGACATTACAGACTAATATCGACACAATACAGACTAATCTGACTACTGAGACTAACGATAGAATAGCTGGAGACGCATCTCTTCAATCATCTATAAATAATCTACAAACTACTGTAAATACGTTAGCTAGCGAAATAAAATATACTCCTACTTTAGGAGGTAATTTAAATATATACGTATCATCTCAGGCAGTGTTTAAAATAACAAACTTCGATATAGATCAGACATATAGTATCTCTGTGTCAGCTGGTAGCTATGTTTTGAATTACGACACCGTTACTGTAACCGCTCCATCGTCCACAGGAACTATGACGCTAACTATAAATACGAGTGTATATACACTAAATGTACTACCTATTGTAGTTTTGACACCATACATAGTGTCCCCTGTAAATGGTACTATAGATATGTCTAGTAGCGTATCTATCACAGCTAGTCCTTTCGAAGTAACTGCTCTAACCGACACGCAACTATCTGCTAGCTGGCAAATAGCTACGGATTCTGCTTTTACAAATATAGTCCAGTCTAACATCAGCAGTACTGTTGATTTAGACAAATGGGAAGTAGCAGGCTTATTGGTAAATACTATCTACTATGTTAGAGTGCAGTATACTGGAACTACATACGGTACATCAGCATGGAGCTCAGGTGTCAGCTTTACAACTAAAGCCGTGTTCTTTCCTACTAATATACTAGCTGCAATAATGCCTACTAATTTAACTCCGTATTCATATTTTGGTTGCTCTGTATCCATTAGTGAGGATGGACTAACGGTAGTTATCGGTGCTAAAGGAATGACTGTAAGTAGAAAGAAATCTCAAGGGGCAATTTTCGTCTATGTTAAAAATGGTAATGCGTGGTCTGAAGTAGCTATGCTTACAGCTAGTGACGGAGCAGCTAATGATCTATTTGGCAGTTCTGTTTACATTAACAGTACCGGTACAGCACTGATAGCCGGGGCTCCTGGAGCTAAAATAGGTACGAGTGGTGGTCAGGGAGCCGCATATATTTTCAGCTTAGCTAGTGGCGTGTGGTCGCAAACAGCTAAGATAGTAGCTGCTGATGGACTGCCTAATGATGGTTTCGGTACATCAGTATCTATGGATTATGCCGGAACCTCTATATCAATAGCAGCTATTAATAGAGCTGTATCTGGTGTAAATAAAGCCGGTGTGGTATATGTCTATAATCTATCTAGTGGTAATTGGTTACAGGTTGGTGAAATATCAGCCCCGACTAACACTAATGGTAACAATTTCGGATATAGCCAAAATATCAGTCCGGACGGAAACACTCTGATTATTGGAGCTCCATTTAAGACTATAGGGTCTAATGTATCGCAGGGAACTGCATATATCTATACATATGTTAATTCATCATGGACATATGTGACAGAGTTAAATAGTTCAGATGGAGCAGCTAATGATAATTTCGGAGCATCTGTATCTATTAATAATTCAGGGACACTAGCAGTAATAGGCGCTCCTAATAAAAAAGTTGGAGTAAATACATCTCAAGGAACCATCTACGTGTTCGGGCTAACTTCTGGTGCCTGGTCTCAGACATATGAACTAAGCAGTTCTGATGGAGCAGCGTACGATAAGTTCGGCACTTCTGTAGCGATAACTAATGATGGAGCTAATATAGCTGTTGGTGCTCCTAATAAAGTAGTAAAAGGAAAAACCGAAGAAGGCATGGTCTATATATTTAATAATAATGGAACTACTTGGTCCCAAGTTTCAGAACTATATCCTCCTTTAAATTCCGCATATATGTTCTATGGCACATATGTTGACATAGATACCGATATATCGAGCGTCATAGTCGGAGCAACAGGATATAATAGCAGATCAGGATCAGCATATATAGGTAGCTAAAGCATATTAGCCCACATAGCCAATTACGGCTATGTGGGCTAATAGCTTTTTTGCCATAAATCAGAAATCAAAGTCGAAGGTCATGCCGTCTGTATTGTCAATTACCTGACCAATCATGTAAGCGCCATTTTTTTCTTCTTGAGGACTTCTTTGTATCTTACTGATATCCATCCAGTCTTCCATGAAAATCAGTGGATTCTTCTTAGGCATATCGTATCCTACATCTAGTCCTAAAACAATAGCTGGTTCTTTAGCACAAAATAATGTCCAATTAAATAATACTGATGAATTCATTCCTACTAATTCTCTTCCTTCTGAGAACGCATAGTCGCACCACGCCTTTTCAGACTCTAGTATTTCATTGAATATTTTTTGTATCAAAGCTTTGTTTCTAACTAGAGCTCTTTGTCCTCTTTCTGTGGCTAGTTCAATCCTAATGATTTCATAATCAGCCTCAGCATGTACTTCGAACTCATCTTGACATATTTTCTGTACTGCTGCTCCAATAGGACCAAACAGACCTGTTCTAGCTATACTAAATGTAACTGCGAAGCTAGCTACAAACTGAATACGTTCTAAGAACCACACCACCACAGTAAATATAAAAATGGCGTCATATGCTTCATGTGAGTTTCTATCTATTTCTCCTAGAGCTAACTTATGTGACACTGTATATGTGTGTGAGATTGCAGAAGTAACTGTCTCTAATCTAGCTATAGATTCTTTAACAGCTAATACATCACGCATTACCTCATTTGGATTTTCAAAACTCTGCTTCACCATTTCCGAATATGTAATGGCGTGCAGGCATTCATTTGTAGTGATAGCCGACCATAGGTTCCATAGCTCACTGGATGATACAAATGGAGCTACAATAGGACCTATATTTCTAGACACCACTGAGTCAGCTTCCCACTGCCAAGCTATAGTCTTTATCATAATGTCATAGACACTCCTAGGACATGTAGCAAAGTCTACAGCGCACTTACTGAAGTCAAACTCCAACTCATCCCAATCCAAAGCCTTCATCTTTTTATAAAGATTCCAGATCTGTGGATATCTCTTATTTACAGTGTCATTCAGAGCTGGTTTCTCTCCGAGAAATAGTGGAGTTTGCTCATAGTCGCTCTTCTCTAGATTAAAAACATTTGGTTCCAAAACACACTCCTTTTCGATGTCACATCCCCTCCTTTAAAGGAGGGGATTTCTGTTAAACGTCACAAGACCCAGAGGTGCAGAAGTTTTTCTCTATGCCCTTCCCACTACTGGTTAATACATTAGTATAGTATTTAGACTTAACTCCATATTTAGCCATAGCTATCAGGACATTTATAATTTCCTCTACTGTTATTTCGATAGTGCTGCGTCTATCTCTGTATAGATCCGCACTAGTGGTTTGATCTGTAAATTTTTGTATGATTGCGTAATTTTTTATCATATCTATTTCAGATATTTCCCATGCAGATTGATATGCCTCTTTCAGGATATCGTTATCCATGGCTGCCCAATCTATATTACTTCCACCATCTGACTTACTTAAAGCTAAATCTCTAATTGGATAAACTCCATTAGGTACACCAGATGCTTTAGACGATGACTCAGTTGGCATATGTGCGATGAGAGATGAGTTTCTAATACCTCTATTTTCGACTATAGAAGCCTTCAGTGCATCCCAGTCGTATCTATAGGGGACAGACACTAATTCATCTACATTTTTATTGTATGTGTCTATAGGAGTCCATCCGTCTATCCATTTGGTCTTATCTATCCAAGGAGCATTTCCCTTTTCTTTACCTAGCTTCAGGCTAGCTGAAATTACCATATAGGCATGTCTCTCAGCTATTTCATGAATCTTATTTCTGCCTTTTTTACTGTCGTACGGTAGATTTTCCCTAGCCATTACAGTAGCCAGACCTATCATACCTACAGCTGCATTTCGCCTCATCTTAGCTGTATAGCCTATGTGTGGTAGCTCATAGTCGGCTATGTCTATGCATACATCAATCATCTTCAAACTATAATACGCTGCACTAAAATATTCCTCTTCTGAAGTTATATTAGGTAGTACTATAGCCGCTAGAGTACATAGAGCTACTTCCCCATTTCCATGATCTTCAGCTTTATATAAATCAGTCATGTGCTGATACGGTTTTGTTGGAAGAATTACTTCCAGGCAAAGATTCGAGCTATAGATAGTTTCTTTGAAAGGAGTGTGTTTATTAGCTTCATCAATAAACAGATAGTGCATCCTTGGCACTTCATATGTCTGCTGGCCTATCAAAGCAGCTATCTTTCTAGCGCTCACATATTTCTTTATAAAAGTATCGTCTTTCTCGTAATTCGCATACAGCTCTGTAAATCCCTTTAGATCATTAGAATAGAACAGAGCAGTTAAGTCAGGAGCTGTGTGTCCATTAAATAGAAACACGTCCTCACCAGCTGCTACCTTCTTAATGAAAAATTTGTTATATAGTACAGCATGCCCCAGCTGTAGATTTTGCTTATCGATAGGAGTCTTTGGATTCTGCAGCATAGCTATAGTCAATACTTCCGGATCAAAACACGTGAAGTATGATGTACATGCTCCGCCACGACCACCTTGCAAATTAGCATTAACAGAAGCACCTAACACTTTATAGTACGGTAATTTACCTAGATGCTCTATGGTGCCATTTCTGACGCCATCTCCAATAGAGCGGCACATAATGTTAGCGCCTATCCCAGCTGACATATAAGTCTGGGTATAGGCAATGTGATCACCAATAGCTAAAGACCTGCTATTGTCATCTACGGCATATAGACAACACGATGCTAGTCCATAATGGTTTGTACCTAAATTTGTATAATTAGGGGTTGGTGGATTAATTCGATTTAACGAGAAGTGGTCATAATAGTTCTTGACATGCATCATTCTTTCTTCTATAGGCTCTCCTTCAGCCAAAGCCATAGCTAGACGCATGTATGTAAATTGCGGAGTTTCAAACGGAGTGCCAGAGACTCTATCTTGCATCACATATTTATGCAGGATATATTCTATCTGGAAATGAGCCATAGTAAAGTCTCTGGTATGGTCAATCATCTCCTCTACAGCAGCGTAATCCAAATCACTGTAGTGCATATGCCTCATGATATTCTTATTCTTTAGAGATATATGTAGTTCTTTAACTGTAGGTAGTTTATCTTCAAAGATCTTTTTATGTATGACTGCTGCATATAACCTACCTGCCATTAAATAATAAGGCCAGGATTTATATGCTAGACAGCTGTCAATCAGTCTTTGCTGGAGTGCTTGCGACGATATAGTCTCGCCGCAGTCTTGCACTGCATCTAACACCACACTAGACCAATCTATTCTATCCTTTAAGCCCTTAGCAGCCCACTCACCCCATTTGTTTAACTTATGCGGGGTAAAGTCTTCTACAGATCCGTCTCTCTTAATAACTTTTTGGATAAACATAAAACACCTTTATTATTTTACAGACAATGGCCACAAGATTTTACATTTAGAAATATGATTCATTTATGCCTAATAGCTAGAAATTTATTAAGCGCTTTTTTAGATATTTTTATACATGCAGGACACATGGGCATAGTCCTTTTACCGCTAGACGACGTATGTAATACTAAAGTGCCTTTTGGAAAGAAATGCATGCACTTAGGGCAATAGTCCGCTTTTGTAGAAAACACTAAGTCAGTCATTTGAACACCTGTTTTAGAACTCTAGAACTATAGAGTCTTCAGTATCCTTAGTTAAGAAATGCTCTAAACACTGAGCCATTGCGTCTCTATATAAAACATGCTCGTTATTTTTATTCTTATCTATCTCTTTATATCCAAGAGATCCGTTTTTATATCTGACTATAAATCCATAGCTGAATTTATTGGTATAGGCTAATACCAAACTATATATTCCTATTTCTCTAAATAGCTTAGCTATATTATTTCTTTCTTTGTATCTGCGAACGAAAGGATCATTCAAAGATATGTCCGATATATCATTCTTAATGATGTTTTCTTTCTTAGGATGATTTCTGGCATAATCACACAGTTGATCTAGTGTGTCGGATGTCATACCATGCTTTCTTAGGATATTTTTAGTAATACTCATTTTGCCTCCTGTGGAAACTATAAAATTGATGTAGGTAGTAATATTTTAAAAAAGGGCACATACATACGCCAGAGCCTTTTGAGCTCTGGCGTATGTAGTTAGCACTTACCTGCTTTTACAGATTAGCTATAGTCAACGTTAACAGGAGCAGCTGTGGTCGTGACAGGTTCAGTAACCGAAGCAAACTGGATAGGCATCTTGTTGATGACATTAGGCAGATTGATCACAGTGAACTCAGCCAGGATAGGCAGGTTCGTAATGAACCGGAAACGAGGTTGAACCACAGTTTCCTTCGACACAGCGCCGTTACGTGTAACTTGAACAGTCATCGTCAGCTCAGGGCTCCAAGCCAGATTACCGAAGTTCAACGGGTTAGGAGCCGTATTGCGATTTTCATCGAACACGCCGAACGTAACGAAGATCTTACCGGCGACACGAATGTCCAGAGTAGAGACGATACGGACATCGAATTCACCGCCAAGCGTACGAAGATCACCAGTAACGGTCAGGTAGCGTGCGATCACAGGATCCGTACCGATGATAACGGTAGGAACACGCGACTCACCACCAGCCAGAGCATCAGCAGCGGCCTTATACTCCGAATCACGGTACATGCGATAAGCAGCATCACGAACCTTGTTAACCAGAGCCGACTGGATGTCGCTAGCACGCTCATGAGCTGTCAGAGAATCAACAGTCAAGTTCATGTCAATGACTTCGCTATGGTACACAGGGCGCACATAGAAACGGCCAATACCCAACAGATCTGGATCGTTATCGCCTTCAGCATCACTGTGTGTGTTCAGACGGCTGTCAATGTAGTTGCTCAGGAACTGATTGGTAGAAATCAGTTGCGTAACAGCTTGGTTCGACAGACGAACACGAGTAGCCGTGATAAGAGTCTGGATATAAGGAGCATCCGACTGATCAACGCTGTTCACAGGACGAATAGCCGTGATCGGGCTGCGGAGAGGAACGTTATACCGTTGGGTATAGTAAGTCACGTCCACCAGCTGACCACGTTGACGTCTGTTCATGTTCGTACGATAGGCGCGCAGATCGTAACCGAAGATAGTAGCCGAAGCAAAGGCATTAACCAGAGCCAGACCAGCACCAGTAGTCATATCGATCGAATTGCCATTGATATCATGGATATCATAGATGCTGATATTGTTACCATAAACAACAGTATCGCCCAATTCAATATTGCAGCTACCATTAACCGTAGCACCGAGACGAACCACGTAGTTGTTCGTAGCGATGGCCGACAGAACCGACAGAGGAGCACCGGCAATGTTAGTTGTGGAAGCGCTCAACAGAATGCTGGTCGTGTTGAAGTTCAGTTGTTGTACACGATAGTTATTCTGAGTGCTATACGTGAAGTTAGAGAGAGGCAGATTCTCTACATTCAGCTTGATAATATCGGTAGTAGTACCGGTAGTACCGGCAGCAGGAGGCACCTGGATGTACAGATTCGTCAGAGTGATATCGGGATCGATAGCATCTGTGATATCCATAACACCGTTAGCCAACAGAGCATCAGTCTGGCTCAGAGCCAGTAGGTCCATCTTAACACCAACAGCCAAAGGAGCAGTCGGGATAGATTCGCCAGACAACATATAGTTGTACGAAGCTACTTGTGTAGAAGCAACGAAGTTACCGGCAGATTGGGTCCGATAAACCGGGATGATCTGTGTCAGATCATTCTGGATGATGAACGGATTTGCAATAGCACGGATGATGTTGATCTTGTTAAAGTTAGTCAGAGCTCCGCTGATGTTACGCTGAACGTCATTAAAGACGGTCATCAGGCGAGCAACAACGTCGAAACCAACGTTATCAGGAGTAACCACAATCGTCGGGAAGAAAGTTTCGCCGAATTCATCTTGACGGCTAGCTTGCATATTATAAACGATCGAGTAGATCGAAGCATTCCGGTTTTCACGATCGTCATAAGCTTCCATAGAGTAAGCGCGACCATCTTCAACGTCAGTACCGAAGTCTCTGGTGATGTACGACATGTTCTCTGTAACAACCTGAGGAACATTCACTGGCTGTGCGAAATAGGCACGAGCATCGCCAGCAATCAGACCAGCTGCAGTAGCAGCATCAATCTGAGCAGGAGTGATCATACCGGAAATACCCATTTCAGCAGCGATCGATTCGATAGCGGTGCGGAGTTCCATGTGAGCGTTATTCAGAGCAAACTTCTGCTCTTCACTAATGCTCTCCATCGACAAGGCGGCTCTGCTAACCGTTTGAGTCGAAACTGCACTGGTGTTAACGGTGCGTTGAACGAGCTCGATAGCTGTTTCAACCTGGCTGTTAACATCATGAGTGTTGCTTAGCTTCTTATTAAAAATAGCCATGTTCTTACCCTTAAAGAAAGAAAGAAATCAAACATATTCTACATTATCCTGCTTGAATTTCAGTAAAGTCAAGTAGGTGGAATATAAAACACTAGATGCAGTATTCTCAATACTGCTATATTGATATATCACTTTTAAGCATTCCGAAACAAACTTTAGTGTGTTGTCTCTAACTTTAAGTGCTCCTATTGTAGGATCATTTATAACTATTAAGTAATTTATTTGTTTAGCATCTATAGGATGAATGCTAGGTGTCTTAATGATACTATCAGAAACTTTATGGAAAGTGAATGATAAGTCATTAGATAACGGTAGTGATTCTGTATTATTATAGATTTGTATTAATTCTTTTTTTCGTTCTGTCACTCCTATGTATATGTTTTCAGTGATACTCTTTCTATTCCCTGAAAAGTTTATGAATTCATAACTGTAAACTCCGCTAATGCCGTTCTTATATAGCCCACCGAAAATCATTTCATTAAAAGCAAATACAGATATCAGATCATCTACGCTGAATACTTCTAGTAGAGTGTCCATGTCGTTGAACATATCTATATCTTTACCACTTCTAACGTAATGCTTGAATACTTCATCACGCACAACGAAAAAATTTACAGATCCGGATATAGCTCCAGGGCGACATAATGGGAATACGGATCGATCCATGAATCCGGAATTACCGACATTCATGTCCGATAAATCATTAGTTATTGAGGGTTCCATATCAGCCCTTTTTTGGATTAAAAAAAACTACTATACATCCTTCATAGTATGTTAGAAATAGTCCAGTTCAAACATGAGAATACAATGGATAATAAACTACTGTTGATTAAATCTGCTACACTATTATTTAGAGAGAGTCAACTACCTATTAAAACAGATAGTAGTGCTGACCTAGTCCGTACTGTAATTAAGGCGGTAAATCTAAATGACATTAGTAGCGTACTGAGTACCGATAGAGATATGATCATCGGTATGAAGGACTTGATATTAGAGATGTGTTCTAACGATATCAATCACGAATATTCTAGAAATGATTTAATGCAAAGATTCAAGATCATTTTAGGCAATAATGAAAAGCTATATGAGGCTGTAGAGCAAGGAATAATGGAAGAACTGACTGAAAGTCAGATTAAACGGAATATAACTAACATTAGAAAGTCTATTAATAATCATTTCAAAGAACAAAACATAGAAGCTATTTTAACTAAAGCTTCAAACATGTTTAGGTTTCAGAGAAACAATATTTCTAATGTAAACGAATTTGTAGCTAGTATTATTGACCAACTAGAACCTTTGCAAGTTAGTCAAAGCGGTGCTGATCCAGCTGTGGTTGGAGACGTAGATATAGGTAATGAAGAATCTGTATCTGCGGTATTCAATCAAGTCAAGAATAAGACTGGTGGCGGAGCTATACTTAAGACTGGATTTACAGCACTCAATAAGATGCTGCAGGGTGGTTTCAGGCGAGGTGAAATGGTAGTCATTGGTGCTCTACAGCATAAATATAAGACTGGGTTTACATTATCGCTATTCCAGCAAATAGCTGTATTAAATAAACCTACACCTAAAGATCCTAGTAAAAAACCATTATTATTAAGGATCTCATTTGAAGACGATATTACTAATAATCTACAATTTCTATATCAGTCATTAAAATTTGACGAGACTAGAATGGATGTATCTATAGATGGAATATCTGTAGATGAAATGAGTAAATACGTACAGTCTAAGATGCAGGTAAATGGATACCATATAAAACTTTTACGTGTGGATCCAACACAATGGACGTATAAGTCTATCTGTAATACCATCATAGACCTAGAAGCTCAAGGATATGAGATAGAATTACTGATGCTTGACTATTTGGCTTTGGTTCCTACTACTGGTTGTAGGAGCGATGGCCCTATGGGTACTCCTGTTAGAGATTTATTTAGGAGAATCAGAAATTTTTGTGGTCCTAAAGACATAGCTGTAATTACACCACATCAATTATCTACAGAGGCTAAACAGCTCACTAGAATGGGAATACCAGAAGCATCCTTTGTTAAAGAGATTAATGAAAAAGGATACTATGCTGAAACAAAGCAGCTGGATCAAGAAGTAGATCTAGAGCTATATATCCATATAGCTAAATATAACAAAGAGAGCTATCTGACAGTACAGCGAGGAAAGCATAGAATACCTACTATTCTGCCTGAAGAAGATAAGTATTTTATGTTAAAATTTCCTAGAGGCATGCCTATACCTTCTGATAGAGATGGTGAGGACCAGTCATATAAGAAGTATCCTCAACCTACTAATAGTGGCGATAAACAATTTACATTTTAGATGCAGTTTTGTAACGGACGACATATCAGACTCCATAGCCGTAATTGGCTATGGAGTCTGATGTCAGTTTAGCAATTTACACCTGGAGTAGGACCGGTTCCTCCTGAGAAGAAAGTGGCCTGGTTCAAATTACCACCAGCTACCACCGCATTGGTTGTGTATGTGTAGATCGATGTAAGCGATATTATTGACGAATATGTTCCGGAATACCCACCGGAAATTGCTCCGACAGTACAGTTGGTTGCGGAGGCTTGTTTCTCCACCGTATAGGATAGATTACCGCCAGATGCCTCTGCAAAGTTGGAATACATGTATATTGTAGTGTAACTAACTGCTGCCCCACCGTTCAATCCTCCGCCTACAAACACGCCCTCTGTCGTATTTCCTATACCGGCAAGCTGTTGAATTTGGTTGCCTGAATAGTTGCTAGAAGCTGAAGTGTTGTTGGCATAGGTATAATAGCATAAACTATTAATAAAGGCGTAAGCACCATATCCGGCGACAAACAACCCAATGGTGGAATTACCAGATGACCCACAATTAGCCATGACATATGGTAACGCCCCTCCAGTAACAGATGTTGAACTACTGTATGTATAGACGTTAGTGGAACTTACTGGTATTGACCCATAATTCCACCCTCCTGCTACGACACCAACTGAGTTATTCCCGGATGAACCAGATTCATAAATAACAGTAGACAAATATACCGACTCAGTTACTACGGAATTATTACTATAGGTATATGTCGAAATATTGCTGAAAATGGTTCCGCTAGAAACAGAATTGCCGCCATACAAATAGCCAGTACTTCCAGTAGAGGTAGCGCTGGGAGATATAGCAGTATACGACATATTGGTTCCAGCAGCATATGTGTTGTTGCTAAATGAATATATGTTTACGTTGCTTATGGAGTTATTTGCTTGCTGTCCTGACGCCAAGTCAGCTCCTCCGGCGAATATAGCTATATTTGGAATCCCGGTAGGCACATCTACACTACTGACTATATATGGCAGTACGTTTACACCGACATTGGGGCTACCTGCCGCCATGCCAAATCC
>JAEHJW020008128.1_pt1 | contig 40764 bp, 65 predicted proteins | sample 9271431 | NCBI WGS metagenome assembly JAEHJW02 | reverse complement strand
TCATCTAAACGGCTTCCTTGGGTCGGTGGTATTGATCCGCATCCATTCTATCGGCGAAACCCCTTTCCACTCGGGGTCATCTTCGATCACTGGCGTCCTGCTTCCGTAGTCGTTTGGCGCATGGTCGCCGTAGTCGCCCGGGTCGTGTTTCTTGGGCTTGCGGGACGGGATGATCTTGGCAGCCACGTCGTAGACCTTTCCTCTGGTCACTGATTCCTCCTCTACCGACTCCGGGCCTTGAACCCGGGATTCCACCGCTACGGTGTCCAGCTAGCTGCTAGTCGGTGGAAAACCCCCATCGTCGCCGGGGGAATGCCACCCTCCCTTTAGGGTCTGAAAGCGTCCGGCGTTGACCCGGTGGGCAGCGACTTTGTGCCCCTTTCACGCCGCCCTACACCTTGCGGCCTCGCTTTCACTGGGCGCCGAAACAGCCTCAGCCTCTTTCGAGTCCGGTTTGCGTCGCACCGGAAACGCGGTTTTCAGGCACCGACAGCCTATTTACCGGCTTGTAGCCGCATATGCTGAAGTAGCAACTCTTCGCTGATCACCTTGGGTTTAAACGTGGCCTCATGTTCTCCTGTGCGAGAATTCCAGACCCACCATTCGGCATCATCTTGCCAATCGACGTAGCTGTCGAATCGGCCGTAGATGATCTGACTTTGTTCATTCAAAGCCACCACGGGAGTCAGTTTTCGCGGGCCAAAAATTTTGCGCCACAGTCTCTTGACGAAGGCTTTCACGATACCACGCTCACCAGCGTAAGCCCCTTGCTTTCCGCCACCTTCCGGGCCGCGTCAATCGCTTTGCCCAGGTTCTCCGCCGTCTCTTCCGGCGTGGGGTACTCGGCGGTCACGTCGAGCTGCCAGGTGCCTTTCGCGGTCTGACTCATGTTCATGCGCGTTCGTCCGATTTGTTCGGGCATGCTTCACACTTCCTTTCCATCGGTATTCCCGCCGCTGGTCGGGTCTTCTAATTCATGATCATCCCCATACCGCCGTCCTATCGCTGCCCGTTTCTCCTGCCACTCGCGCCGCTTTCGATCCTCGCGCTCATGGTTAGCCACGTGGACGCCTAGAGCCTGCCAGCCGCCAGGAACGGGATCGGCGCATATCGGGCAGTAACAGTCAGGCATGGGGGACTTTCCTTTCAGATGGTCGTAGCCAAGGAATCTCTACGTTCCACCAGAAGAAACAATACTCCCTGTTTTTGGTCCAAATCCGCTCACAGATAAAATGAAGCCTGCAAACAACTGCCCATGATCTTGGACGTTTTGGCCTGTAAAATCGGATGAGCTTCATATCATTTGCTCCGTGTTCATCGAACGCCACCGCTTGATTGCCGCCTTGATATTCTCCTGACGTGAGCCCGGCCAGAATCCCAGAGGCATCCACTCGCCATCTTCCCACCGCCTGCCGCACCGAAGACACGTTCTCGACGGTCCATACCACTCGAAACTGAAGACGAGGTGTAGCGACCGCGTGGACTGCTTGTGGGCCAGCTTGCACGATGGGCAGTCAATCACCTCGGCGAATCTCGACGTCGATGGCGGGACGTGGATGTGGACGAGGTTACCCATGAACAAGCTCCAACGTCGCTTCGTGCTTTGCCATCTCAGCAACGGCCCAGTCTCGGATTTTGCGGGTGAACTCCCAGTCTCCCACCTCGGCGTCAAGTTGGATGATGAGTTCAATGTCTCCACCACGTGCCGCCAAGGCTGAAACCAATTCGTCTTCGTCCAGGTCGTCAAGATCAATTTCGACGGTCAAAGAATGTCGTCTGCCCATCACTTCCTCCCTGTCAGTTCCCTGACATCAATCCGTGCCTGCGCCATTTCCGCAATCTCCACGGACTGCGTGATCAAGATGGTCTGATACCGCCCGCTTTCCGCGTGGCCAGCTTCGAGCATCCGGAAGTAGTTCACGCGGTCCTCAGGAAACAAGGCCCCGTCCGTCTCGTCAAGCAGTCCCGTGGTCCACCGCAGCCGTGCATTCCTGGCGCGAATCACCCCGAAGGCGTCATACAAGGCCTTGCGTTGCCAGACCATTTCCCCGCCTGAGCACGTGGCGATGTCCTGTTCCTCTCCGTCGGCCCCGATGTACATGATCTTGAAATCCTCGATCTGCCGCGCCCGCTTCCCGCCTTCGCTCGAGAGCCGCGTGGTGTCGATGCGAATGGTCCCGGTACGCCCGGAGCTGGCCAGGATCTTCGTAGCCACTGCCGCGATATGAGGAGCCAGGGCGTCGAGTTCCAGGTCACGGACTCCCTCGATCACTGTTTCGACGAATCGCCATTCAGCCACGTCGGCTTGAAGGCCCGATAGCGCCGTTTTGAGCGCGTCGATCTGCTGGCGGTCCTTCGCCATGGCCTCAAGCCTCTGCCGCGCCTGGGTGAGAGCCGCGTCAGCTTGTGCCTCCCGTTTCTGTGCATCGCGGTAGAGATCCTGGTAGCGCTGGTGTTCAGCCTGGGCCTGGGCGAATTCTGCATCGAGTTCGGGACGTAGTTGCGCCCGCAGTTCGTCGGCTCGGGTCCGTTCCCGCTTCGCCGTGGCTTCAAGGTCCGCCAGTTGCTTCGTCAGCTCCTCGATTCGCACCTGGGCTTGGGACGCGGCTTGGATGACCGATAGGGCCTGTTCCACGTTGATGTAGCCCAGTTGGCTCTTGATGCGCAGGCGGTCGGAGTCGTTCCACGCGGGGACCTTCGATGGGGGCGGCGTGAACGGGGGAAAGATGGGTTGCGCGGGGGCTTGGGATTCGAGAAGGCGTCTGGCAGTGGCCTTGGCGGCAATGTCGGATTGAGCGGTAATGAGATCCTTGGCATTAGCCATGAGCCGTTCCTCGGCATCCTTCAGCGCAAGCCGCACCTCGTCCCTGGATTTCTGAACGTGTTCCAGAGCGTCAGATGGGAGCATCTGGCGGCAGGTCGGACAATGGTCCTCAACAGGCTTTTCGAGTTCCTTGGTCAGCCGTTCAATCTCGGCCTGAATCGCCCTCTCGTCAGTCTGGAGCCGGTAGACCAGTTGCCCCGCGTTCTGCTCCTCTCTCTGCGCCAGAATCAACTTCTTGGTGTACTCCGCCTGCACCTGGGCGAACGCGTCCCGGTCCTTCCGCTGGGCATCGTCATGCTCCTTGCGGAGTCGGTCGGTCTCGATCTGTTCAGCCTGGCGCGCTTCAAGGTTCTGGCGATAGGCTTCGTCCAGGGCGGCCAGTTCCTTGGTGAGGCGGTCGTGAGTGGCTACGGTTTCACGGGCGGCGGGGGACTGGGCGATGGTCTGTTGATTGTCAACGAGAACAGACCGCTTCAGTTCCATGCCACGGCCAATCTCGGCAAGAAGGCGTTCAATTTCGCCGATCTTCTGCGCCGTGTCTTTGTCTGCCGCCACCTGGATTCCCAGGGCCTCGACCTTGGCGCGGGCTTCCTTGCCAGTCTCGGCCAGGATATTCATCTGCGTCCTGGCGTCGTTCAATGTTCCCTGGTGGTAGTCGATGTCAGCCAACAGTTCGGCTTCGTTCGGCAACCTCGCCTCCAGCGTCGAAATCTCCGTGACCTTCGGGACAAGCGCCTTTTCCGCCGCATCGCCGATAGCCTTCGCCACCTGCTGGTAGACGCCAAATCCGTCCTTCCCCGCCAGTTCCGCGATGAGGGCCTTTTTCTCTCCCTGGGTCGCTTCGCTGATGTCGGGCCGGTCCTTCGTCGCCTTCTGAGCCGCAAACGCCGTGCGGAGGTAGATGTCCAGGGAACCGAAGATTTCCTCCACGGCCTGTTCGTAGCCATCAAGACGTCCCTCGATTCCGGGCAGAATCACCCACCCGTTACCGTCGCCGATGTCTCGGTACAGATAGTACTCCGTCTTCCCCGAAGCGATCCCGGCGTCAATGGTGATCTTCGACAGGTAACGGACACCGGAAACCTCGTCCAAGTAGACGTTTTCGATGAGTGAATCCCGGAGCCGGAAATGGTTCTTGAGCGTCTTGGGCGGCCGGGAGATCGGGACTGGCCACGGTTTTGAGAAATCGAAGCTCGTAGTCTTCCCGTAGCCGTTGGGGCCCGTGTAGGCGATGACGCCAGAGCCGAGGGATTCCCAGTCAAGGAAGACTTCGTCCTTTTTCTGGTTCTTCCAAAACCCCTTGGATCCGCGAATCAGCGTCGAGACGTTGCGGAACCTCCGCTCCGGCCCGGCGTCGTTCGCCTTGGGAGTATCGGCTTCGATCTGGCGAATCTTGGCGCGCAACGTCTCGGGGTAGTCCTTTTTCGACTGCGTGAGCCAGACGGCGGCTTTTTCCTCGAGCGTGGTCTTCGTGGTGATCTCTTCGGCGCGGACGGTTTCAGTGAGGATCGGGTCAGGCTTGACGATGGAGCCGGGGGCGGAGCCCATGGCGATGAGCTTGGAGAGCCAGTAGTCGGCGTCCAAGTTGCCGTCTTCCTTGCGGTAGCGGATTTCGAGCTTGACGCGCTTCCCGGGTGGTACGGTGACAGTCGGTTCAAGCCATCCGTTTACCATGGTGGCCTTGATCGTCACGTTGACAGGATGGCCGAAGGGGACGCTGGTGATGTCAGCAACGAAGACTTCATATTCCACGGGATACAGGCTGTCAGGGTCACCTACCGACGTGGGTTCATCGGCGTACAGATCCACCAGATTGCATCCCGCCTCATGCGTTTCCCCAAAATCCTTCGGGTACGCGCTCCCCGGGTAGTACGCGGGCAGATTCCCCACTTGTTGCGGTTCGTGAATATCGCCCAGAGCGATATAGTCCGCGCCCACGGCCGCCAGGTCGTCGATGCTGGGCCGAAGTCCTGACCCGTTGTCGAGCATATCGCCGTTCTGGAGCCGTGCCCCGCCTACTTGGCCATGGTATGCCAGGATGCACGGGAGACTGGGATACTGTCGGCGTATAGCTCCCAGGGCCGTGAACAGGCCGCGAAGTCCATCCCGCACTGACTGGGCCGCTTCGTCTGCGCCCATGTACTGGACGAGGAACTTTTTCGAGGGCTCGGGGACGCCGAAGAGGAGGGCCTTTGTCCACGGCTGGGCGGCTACCGGGTTCTGCTTCGGATCAATGGGCATGATCTGGGGTTTTTCTCCAATCGTGACAAGCCAGTACGGTACGCCCGGCTCCAGGATCGTAATCCCGAACTTCGTCTCCAGCCCCGTGAACACCTCCAGCGACCCGTCAGCGTCGTGAGTAGGCGTCCCGTAGATCATAGCCACGGGGGCAATGTCAGCCAGGGACCGGACGCCCTCGATCAGTTCAGGGAACCGGCTGCCCCGAGTGTTTCGGATCACGCCGTCCCATGTGTCGCCAGCAAGGATGATGAGGTCGACGGACTCGGATCGGGCACGTTCGCGGGCAACGGTCAGGGAGTGGAGAACATCGTCGGCCCGTTCGGGGCAGGCGTGAACGTCGGCAAGGTGTAGGAGTTTCATGAGAGCCCCCAGTATGCGAAGGCGGCCAAGAGAGCGCATCCGACGTAGACGAGATGAATGAATCCAATGATCTTGAGCCTGTCCAGCAACTCAAGTTCCCTGTAAAGCACAATGGGCCACCACGAAAGAACGACGTAGATGACCAGGACGGTGAAGATGGCTTTCACGCCTCACCCCCAAGCTGTACGCCCTGACCAGCGAGCGCCCGCTTGATGTTCGCCAGGGTCCCGTCAAGGTCGTTCTCGCTGATCATGTTCAGCTGGTCGCCTTCGATCCATGCCAGGGTGTCCTCGACGGTCTTGGCCTTGAGCTTGTCACCGTACTTGCGGAGAATGTCCGCGATGGTGCGCTTCTTCAGGGCGATGGGGTCAGGTTGGGTTTCCTGGTCAGGCTCAAAGCTACCGGGGGACGCGGGAGAGGCGGGAACGTCATCGGCGCCCGGTCCAACGTGGCGCATACCGGCTTCGGCGGTCAGCTGGTGACTCGGGCCGTAGAGCCGTGACACGTTGCCAGAGATCGCCGACAACTGCATCTCGGCCACCATCTTGTTCTTGACGTTGATGATGACGCGGGAGAACAGGAACCACTCGTCATCCTTGGGTCGTCCGGTGGCGTCCTTGAACAGGTCCTTGAATCCCGTCTGCATCCCCACGGCGGCAATGGTGGCCCGGGACCGCGCACCCGTGTTTGCCCGCTGGTGGCCAGCCTTTTCGTATTCGAGCACCTTGAGACGTCGGGCGGCTTCGCTGGGCTTGTATGCGGGGTCCTTCACTTGGGCCCGCAGAATATCTTCCTCGGCACGGAGTTCCGGATCAAACTCGTACTCGGCCACGTCGCCCACTACGGGCTGCCCGTCTGGGCCCTGCGTGATGGCTTGGCACCGTCCGATGTACGGTTCCCCTCTGACGTGCTTCTCGGCGGGGAGGTCACGGAACGACACACCGGCGGCGCTGGCGATCATGTCGAGAGTTTCCTTGCGGAACCAGATAGTCCCGCCCTGAAGGAAGTGGACGTCTTCCTTGGTGAGCTTCACCGCTTCGACGTGGACCTCGAAAAACCCGGCGGGGTCAAGCTCGAAGTGGGACGGCTTCGTGAAGTCACGGGCCCCCTTGGCGATGTAGTCGGCTCGGAACTTGAGCGCGGCGTCTTTGGTCATGGTTGTTCTCCTTTGGGTTCTGCAAACGCGAAAAGACGGGTCACTCCGCCTTCGTGGGTGATTTCAACGGGATTGAGTTGGAACAATCCGCCGCCTGCGTAATTGCAGGGACCTCCGGTCTTGTCACCGAGTTCTTTCTTGGACCCGGTGTATCTACCAACGCACGAGAAAGCTACCGATCCCCCCTCTGCTCCGGCGTCTTTCCATTCTTGGACAGTGGCAACATATCCGCACGAGGGACAGATAAACCGCCATTTCATGCGGTCTGATCCGAAACGGCGCTCACCTTCGGCGAGCCATTCGGCCTCGGTCATTTTGACCTGTTCCTGTCCCCTTGCCACGGCGCGGGCTTCGGGGGTATTCTCTTTATGCACGATTCTTCTCCTTTTCGGCCCTGGTCACGCGGGGCCGTTTTTATTTGCTATTCAACAGCCCCGTGATGCCCGGAATCGCTTCTCGACCGATGTACATAATCTTGAACATCCACCGGTCCCGAGGCTTCATATCGGCCACGTGCTTTTTCAAGGCTTCCCATTCCTCGGGAGTGATCTCGGCTGTCTCATCCTGGAATTCGATTGAGCACGTACCCTTGCCGAGCAATCTACTTTTGACTGTATCCAAACGATATTCTTCAAACTTGTTCACCCCAACACCTCCCTATCGGCCATTCCCGGGCTAGGCTCGGGCTCAAACTCGTTAACAGCCACGGGCACAATTTCAACCGCCTCTGGCTTCTTCGCCGTGGTCCGCTTGCGCTTCTTTGGGGCCGGTACCCGCTGGGCAGCTTCGGCCTTTCGGATGTGGCGAACGGTCGCCGCCGTAGTCGACATCACCGTGCCCTGGTAGACCGTCGCCACCATCAAGGCGAAAACCAGCGTCATCCATCGGGACAGGTCGCCAGAGACTACGGCGGTCGGGATGGCCATGAATACCGCGTGAGAATCGACTGTGCCGCGGGACTCGGCGGGTTTCCATGCCTGTTCCGTCGCCCTGGCCTTGTCTCGGCTATCCGTGGCCGTATGGATCTGGGTCGCCAGATTGTCAAGGAAGGCCTTGGTATGCGCCTCCCGCTGTTGGGCGAGAAGTTCATCTAGGACCTTCTGAGCGTCATCTGTAGCGGCCTGAAGCCGCTTCAACGCCGGGTCTACGGTCTGCGTGGTCTGCGTGAAACCCGAGGATTGGGAGGCCGTCAGGGACAGCACCATGGACACGTCAGAGAACACGATGAGGCACGCGGTCATCCAAAAGAACACGGCCTTACGCTTGATGAGGAACCGGACGCTGATAAGCGGGAGTCCGCCGCCGAAGATGCCCATGACGATCTTGCTCCACAGGTCGGGAGTGATCGAAACGGAGAGGTAGGCGGTAGTGGCGATGCCGACTGCAACGGTAGCCCAGAGGGCCACGGTGTCGGTGAGGAAGTCGAGGACGGGGCCGTGGGGTTTCATGATTTCACCATCGGGATGAAAACCTTCCCATCCATGACCCATCCGCCAGGAACGCGGACATACTGATGATGGTCGTACTGCATCTCCGATCCAACGTCGAGGCCTTCCCAAAAGGATTCGAATTCCATGGAATTGTTTGGCGTAAACATGGCGCTCATGCTTTTACCTCAGCTCGAATCACCTTGCCGTCAAGGTACTCTTCCAGCAGACAAAGCGATGTTTCCAAAGTCTCGCCCTGAGTGGTCTTCTCGTCGGATTCCTTGAGCCGGTCCCAGAGCTTCTTGAACTTCTCGGCCGTTTCAATCTCGGCCCGGATTTGCAGGGTGGTGGTCATTTCTCAACATTCCTTCCGTTCCGGCGAAGAAACGCCACAAGTTTATCATAGTATGCCTTGTCCCACTCTGGATGACTCTGATATTGAAGCCACAGTTGGTAGCAGAATTCCACAGCTTCTTTTTGGTCTTTAATCGACATGATAGTCATTTCAAACCTCTCTTGTACTACCGTACTACATACGCTCCGGACTGTCAATCCAATCTTTTCGAGAACACCCCGCGCAACCGGATCCATACCTCAGTCAGCTCATCAGTCGTCAGCTCCTCAAGCGCCACATCCCGCACTGACCTGCAGGTCCGGCTGTAGATCGTCGCCAGAGCCTTCCCGGACCCTGGCCGCGCGTTCTTGACTATGCTGGCGTGGATAGCCCGGATGTTCTCCAGCAGCACCCGTTCCGACTGCGAGGCGGTGAGCGTCGGCGTTCGCACCTCGTCCAGGTCCGCCACTATGCCGTGAGCCGATGACCAGAGCGGTTCTATGCCAGGGCTGGACAGTCCGAAGTCCTCCGCTTCGCCAACGGGCCCCGCCGTACCTCCACCCTGTTCGTCGGGCTCGAATAGCGGCGTCAGGGCTTCGCGTTCGATGGCTGCCCATGCGTCGAGGAAAGCGTGATCCTTGGGAGCGAAGACCCATCCTTGACGCTTGCCAGGAGCGACGCGGTTGGCGCGGGCTTGCATCTGTTCAAGCCACTCCTTAGACCGGATCTGCGTGAGGCATGCGATATGCGTGGTCTCGGGTACGCTCATCCCTTCGTAGGCCATTCCAACGGTTACCAGGGCGTCGAACACTCCCCGCTTGAAGTCGGCAATCGCCCGCCGCGCTCCTGGCCCGTCGTCGCTGGTGGCGATCTCTGACAACACCTTCGCGGCTAATCGTCCCTGGTATTCCTTCGCGGTTTCGATGTCTGGGGCCACAACGAGGAGTTTCGCGGCGGGGTACTCTTTGCGATGCTCGGCCCAGTGTTCAAGGCAGGCGGCGAGGAGCTGAAAGGCGTACTCAGTCCGGAGCATCGAGAACAGCGCGTCAGAGCGGTCGACGCCTGAACGATGGAGCGAGTCCACACGGCGGCGGATTCCTTCTTTGCTCACCCACTCCGCGGCGCCGTCAATCGTCACCAGATCAACGGGCAGAATCGACCCGTCACGGAGCGCCTGGCCCCGGGAATATCGGATGACGCGGACGCCTGGACGATTGCGAAGGTCCACGAAAGCGCCATGGTAGTCTAGACCGTGGATTTTTTGGCCGTCGTGCCTTGAGAACGTACCTGAAGCGTGGACTACCAGAACGGCGGCGTCAATCATGGGGTCAAGAGCGTCACCCCAAGAGGAGTCTTCCCCGGCGTGGTGGGGCTCGTCGAGGAATAGGATAGTTCGGTGACGCTGGACGAACTGAAGATGCTGCGCGGGGCTCATGCCCACCGCTTGGTAGGTGGTGATGTAGCCATCGGTGCCCCGGGTCGGGTCGGACTCATTGCCGTTCGCTGCCCGGAGTCGGCGGTCTGTTGGTAGGCGCGGGTCAACGAATTCCGCTTCGCCCTGTTCCTTGAGGCTGTTTCGGGGGACGATCCAAAGTAGGCGGTCGGCGAAGGCCGGGATGAGCATGGACGCTAGGATAACCGGGAGCTTGGACTTGCCGCCGCCCGGGGCCACGTCGGCGATGATGCGGCGGATATCTGAGCCGGCCGCGATGGACTGACAGATGGCTTGCAGTTCGGTTTGTGGGGGTCGGAGGGTTAGCGTGTCAGAGTCCTCCATGCGAGTCTAGCCACCGCTGGAACCTGGCCATTTCCAATGGCTTTAAGTCGGTCCACCCTAGCGGCCACCCCATGAGCCACTCGACCCACTCGGGATTGAGCTGGCCAGTTTCCTTCACCGATTCTGATAGTCCCGTCTGGCCCGAGTGATTCGCCGCTTTCCTGCCGCTGTGTTCCGCTTCGGATGATCTCGGTGTCGGGTAGGTCGGCGGGGTCGATTGCCCACCAGCTTTGATCACCTCGACATGCAACTTTTTTTGGTGTCCATCCCGATTCAATTCCCATTCTGTGGCCGTTCCATGTTTTGCAATCTGAGCATCCGGCGTCGGCCAGTTCCCACGTTTCCAATTGTGAATGTCCGTCCGCAGACTTCGGCCCTGACCACCCCCATGACTCCCCACTGCGTCGGCACTCGCTGGACTCGCCCACAATCCAGATCCTTTCACGGAGGTGCGGCGCTCCGGCGTCGGCAGCGGAAAGAACTCCCCATCGGCAGTCATACCCCAGCGCGGCCAGGTCTCCGAGAACGGTTCCAAGTCCCCGAGAAGTGAGAACTGGGCTGTTTTCCACGAACGCGAATCGGGGTCGTACTTCGCCAATGATGCGGGCCATTTCGCGCCAGAGTCCCGACCGTTCGCCGTCGAGTCCTGCACCTCGGCCGGCGGCGCTGATGTCCTGGCAGGGAAACCCTCCCGAAACCACGTCAACAATTCCTCGCCAAGGTCGTCCGTCAAAGGTGCGAACGTCATCCCAAATCGGGAAAGGCGGGAGAATGCCGTCATTCTGTCGCTGGGCAAGTACAGCTGCTGGGTAGGGTTCCCATTCAACAGCGCAGACGGTTCGCCATCCGAGGAGGTGGCCGCCGAGTATTCCTCCACCAGCGCCCGCGAAAAGTGCCAGCTCATTCAATGATCCCCTCCCTCTTCAATCGCTCATCCACGTCGTCAAGCGAGTACGCCAGCACCGCAATCCCTCCCATGCGCTCAACGTCGGCCATGAAGTCCTTTTGCGCCTGACTGGCCACGTTGTCCAGGATCTTCGTCTCCACGACCAGAAACCGTCCGCCAGGAAGGATGCACAGAATATCCGAGAGTCCGGCGAACCCGAAGCGGACAAATCGTTGACGGCCGCCGGATCGGAACTTTACGCCGCCGACGTTCTGCACCCAGGCGATGAATCCGAGGGCTTGCAGGTAGGCGACGACGGCTAGTTTTAGGTCGGTTTCGCGGGGGTGGGTCATGGATTAATGCCGACCCGTGTTAGTTTGTCTTCATTGTGAACCGATTCACGGATCTCTGTCGTCAAACCAGCAACGAAATCACACCTATCCTCGCCATAGACGCCTATCCAATCAGCGACTCGTTCCGCGATGTCTTGCGGCGTATCAATCTTCACGACTCCCACCTCCCGCTCATCTCTTTCAGTGCCACACCGAGGGCGTCAAACTCGTCTTCCTTGAGCTGTGCGACAGCTGCCAGCCTCCCGCCCTGAGTCGATTCGTTGACCAGGAGCCTAAGGAGTACCAGCGCCGCTTGATTGCTCGATACATGGGTCAGCACCAGCGTCATGATGCGCTCCAGTTCGCCGGGGGTGACGGTTTTGCCGTGGGACTCGACCCAGTCGTCGAGGACTTGGTCTAGGGAGATTTCGAGGGTCATGGCTGGACCTCAATCCGCCCAATGCTGATCATGCCGTCAAGCTGATCATCGGTGATCTTGTCCCAGTCAAACTCCCGTTCGGTCTTGAAATGGTGGAGGATGGCAGCGATTTTGGACTGGCGGGTCGGAACTCGGCGAAAATGAAACGACCCGTTGGAAATGTCGGTGATGATGGCCCCGTGTTTGTCTACGAATCCGAAAGTCACCGGTTCCCAGAAATCAGACATGAGTTCGGCTTTTTCGCCAATGGAATACCGGTCCTTCAGCACCTCGGCCCGCGCCTCTTCACAGACGGTTTCAACGTGCTCCTTGATCGCATTCCACTGGACCTCGACAAGTCCCATGAGTTCGCCAGAAACATGGAGTTCCGGGACCCAGTTCTGACATCTTCGATACCACTCTTCCTTCGTCAGCCTTTCACTCACTCTCTCATCTCCTTGGCCCGTGGGCCAGTTTCTTGGCACGGGACTATCCAAATCCCGCTTGCTTGCCGTACCGCAGTGACACCCCAGATCCCGGATTCTGTAGCGAAGCGGGTATAGGTGTCACCCTTGCGGTACATCTTGGAAATCTTATCGAGATCGGCGTCGGTGATTTTTACGGGCATCCACTCGCGTAGGGTGTCGGTTGGGGTGAATAGGCGGTCAGCGATAATACCGACAGCGACGAGGAGCACGGAGAACGTGATGATGGCTAGGGTTTTCATAGTCGGCCTCGCAGCAGGTTGGGAGCGAACGAGGTCTGAGCCATCGCGTTCTTAGCATGAGCCTCCAGGAGTTTCTTGACCTCTGGGTCATCTTCTATTTCAACCGGCTTATCAGACCAGACCCATCGGACGCGACCAAGAGCATCAAAATCCATTCTTTGATGGCGAAGACATTCCACCAACAATTTCGAAAGGTTTTCTTCAAACACCTTCTTTTTCATCGGAACCACCTCGCAACGTCGAGAGCCAGAGCCGACCAGAATCCGGCGCAGAATGAGACCGCGATGACGAAGAGTAGGAACATGGCGCGGCGGGTCATGGCACCCATCCCGCCACCTTCATGGCAGCCTGGACACCGTAGACGAAAAACCCTTCGTGAAGCAGACCAAGCGCCAGGAGCGCAGTCCAAAGAAACAACCTCGCTGTCTTTTTCACGGCAGCACCTCGGCGGGCAACTCGTCGCCCAACTGTTTGCGGACCTCAGCGAGGAGCGTCCGGCGGGTAAACTTCCCAGGGTCCATGTCGAACTTTTGCAGGAAGAAATGGAACTCGGCGAGTTCTTCGTTGCTGAACCCGGGCCTGATCTTGTAGTCCGGTTTGCGCGGGCGGCTGGGCTGATGTCGCGGGGGGATAGACTGGCTCATTGAGTTACCTCACTGGGGATTTTCTCGAACCATGAGGCAAGGAATGATCGATCCCCATCGGCGCTAGGACTGGGGTGTTTAGCCTCGACGAGTACAATCCCGGACCAGCAATTCGCAGTCTCGGGAAGAAACCTTTCGACGGTGTATTGTGATCCGACAAAGATGACGCCTCTCGATGCGTCGCTAGGTTCTTTGACAAGCCTCACTTTATCGCCGCGCTTGAACGGATCATCCACCTCCATCCCCGCTTCCTCAATCGTCATCTCACCGCGCTGGGTGATCAACTCCGAGGTCTGGATACTGAGGTTCTGGAACCCGTGCTCGCCGGGCTCCATGGATCGCAGGACGTTGATATTCCGGTCAATCTGCCGGGTTAGGTCTTCAAACTTGGTCATGATTTCGTTCCTTTCTATTGGCTTGAGTCTGGTATGGATTGCTGATCTTAGGCCCATTTCCCTGAGCTACCTTTCGGGCTACCCTGCTGGTCTTGCAGGAATGGGGCACCATGATAATCCTCCTTTGGCTCATCGCCATTCCAGCCGTCAAGCAATCCTTGACAGCTCGAAAAGCGGCCCGGGGGTTGGCCGGGCTGGGGATAGTCTACAGCCGCTTGATTCCGTATTCCTGATCAATGCGGTCAAACATCTCATCGCTGATCAAGGCACACTGAAGGTCACCACCGTCTCGTAAGGCATCCATGACGAAGATCTCGCCAACAGCCGAGGCGTTTTCATCGAAGTCCTTGACCTCATAGACTCCGTGAACATCATCAAACTGAATCCTTTTCATCCCCATCTCCTTTACGGTTTCTCAACCGCTCTTGAGTTCATTATGTACCCAACTGTACCCAATGTCAAGGGGTATTTTGAAAATAAAAAAGGGGACCCGCGTGTCAGGCGATCCCCCAGCTCCTTGACCCGTTGGGTCATGAGTATCAGTTTTTCAGTTCAGCGACACGGTGACGGCGAACAGCGCCAGTCCAATCCCGGTCGTAATGGTCCCGGTCAAGGGTTGCTGTTCAATCGCGTTGACCGTCCCCGATACCGCGAGCGCCGTTGATGCGGCAATGAGGGCCCATTTCCAGCGTTCACCGTCTTCAGCTGCCCTTTCCTTGGCGATCTTGTCTGAGAGCGTCTTCAATTGCACTTGCGCCGTCGTCCACAGCTCCTTTTGCGTCTGAAAGTCGGCTTGCGCTTTCGTTAGCGCGTCGGACGCCATCCGCTGCCGCGCTTCCGAGTCCTGCAATACCGCTATCAACGTCGGCTTTAGCTCCGGGGAGATTTCCCTTAGAAGCGTCAGCACGTCCGCTGTCAGATCCGCCTTTGACAAGATGAGCGAGGAATCCACAGGCGGCGATTCCGGCACCGAGGAGTTGGCCGATTGTGCCAGGACTGGCGATGACAAAGCCAAGAGCAACCAGAGCACCAACAATCCACAGCCAATGTTTTTTGAGGAACGCGACCACATCACTGCCCCTTGTCGTTCGACCGCGACTGGCCGAAGAGGAAAGTCCCCACGGTGATGAACGCGGTCACCAGACCAGCGGGAATTCCCAGAACGGCCGCATCGGTCACGCCCTTGTCGATGAGGCCGATGACCTTCAGCGCGGTCCACCCGGCCAGGACGAAAGCCCCGAAGCCGGAAATCTTCCAGGGGTCGAAATCCCAGTCCTTGTCGGACACGAGGGCCCATACCTGACGGGCGACATGGTAAACAACCTTACCGACACCCACAAAGAACGCCTTGACACCATCCAAAATCTTCTTGAACACGATAGACTCCTTTCCCGGCGTACCGGGTCATTGGCCCTTCGGCCATTTCAAATCGACATACTGCTGAAGATCTTTGATGTCCTGATCAGTCATCTCCTCAGCCGTTTTGTACCGCGAAATCTTTCGGGCCACATAGTAAGGATCGGCCTCGATCTCGGCGGTAGTCTTGTAACCTTTGGACCGGTAGTATACCACGTCCTCGTCAATGTGGAGATTGGCATGGACGAAGCTGCCGCCGTGGCCGGCCAGCTCATGCCAGTTCGGCTCTGGCTTGTCCTTCTCGGACTCGGCGAGGGTGATGAAAATCCGCTGATCTTCGGCCAACCACTCGCGGTCAATCTTGCAGAGGTGGCCATAGGGAATCTTGTGGTGAGCCTGGCAGGATCCAACGATTCCGCTGATTTCGCAGGCAGGATGAGCTTTCAGGTAGACGGCTTGTGCGTGGGCTACCGCTTCAGGGCGTTTGGGTTCGGGCATAGAATTCTCCTATTCGTCGACGCAGGTTACTTGGATCGGTATCCCGGATTTCAAAGCGTTGTCAACCATGTCCGCGAAATCAAGGAAGTCCTGGATCTTCACCACTCCAATGCATCCGTCCGTATGGCTGGATCCATTGCAAAAATGAATCCAATATCCCCAATCGTCAAATACCGTACCGGTCGAAGTGTCATACTGTCCCTTGTCGTTCAGTTTCCACACCGGTACAGACTGATGGGCTTTCGTCAAAACCTTCTTAGGCTTGGTCCACTGGGCATCGCTTGCTTCGATGGCATAGATGTCGAACGTTCCCAAAGGAAAGGGCCTGGGCATCACCACGGGGCCAATCGTGCGGGATTGGCTGACCGCGGTCTCCACATCGGGCAGTCGCCCGGGGTCGGGACGCTCCTTGTTCAGCTCATTGCGGACGCGACTGAAGGCCGGGACGGTATGAGTCCCTCCAGGAATCGGCCAGGACAGATTTTCAGACACCCGGCGAAAAACTACGTTGATCAACTAGAACCTCCCATTGCAGAACCAAGGCCAGGGGCACTATAGCCCAAGGCAAACGCCATGATACACCGACGCCAAAGGTTGCGCCGTTTTCCAGACCGATGGGACTCGGCCGACACCCCGGCCCCGCGCATCTCCAGGACGCCGACCGCCACGAAGGCCGACACGCAGGCCCCGATCAGGACGCCGCTTTTGAGCATCTCGCCCAAAGTCTGGTGTTTATCGGCTGACCGTTGATAGAGGCACACAAAGGCACCGAGGAACGTCACGACCTGGACGACAATGTCATCCCAGTGGGGGCCGCGCCTCATCCCTTGGCCACCAGGACAGTGAGCAAGAACCCTGCAACGATGGCAGCCGTCTGAATCCAGTCCTTTAGCTCCATTCGATTGCCACGCCGTTCAGACTTGATGGCCTCGGTAACCTTCTGTGGCATCTGAGCTACCAGAATGTTGGTCTGAGTGACCATTTCGCGGGCTTCCATGGCTACCGCCTCCACCTCTTCAATTTTCGTCTGGAGGCTAACGATTGCGGTCTTGTTGGCCTCCTCGTGGGCAATCTGTTTTGCTTCCAACGTGGCCAACCTTTCAGGAATGCTCGGCATCGTCGCAACCTCCGGCGAGTCGTTTGTTAAGCTCCAAGAGCTGTCGGTTTTGCGTGATTAGGTCGGCGGCGTATTCCTCATGAAACTGCCGCCGGAACTCCTGGAGAGCCAGGTATAGGACGAAAAGGAACCCGATGACCATGAGGGTCCACATGGCGGCTCGGCCATAGGATTCAACTCCGGGGACCGTGAAGTGTGCCGAGGAAATGGAGCTTAGGGCGTAGATTGCCAGGACGGAAAGCGGGAGTTTCCACAGTGCGTGAGTCCGAAAGGCACCGTAGGCGTGAATGAGGACGAAAAGGATGATCGTCAGGGTGCCCGAGGAAAAGAAGCCGCCGTCTACCCCGACGTAGACAAAAGCCGACCCTCCGAGGGTTAGCGAGTGGGAAACCTGGGCAACTCGTTCGGAAAGGAAAAGACAAGCCACCATCCAAGCGGTCAGGATGGTGGCAACGATGAGGTTAAGCACGTGGTCAGGATTACCCGGCGTGATCAGGTTCCATACCAGAACACAGGAGGCTAGGCAAATCCCGATGATGGTCACGCGCCGGGCAAGTCTCATGCCCAGCCGCTAAGGGGTGCCACGGAGGCTTCGGAGACGGTCATGAGGGCTGACACGGTGGGGTATCTGGGTTCCAGGATCGACAAGGAACCAGCCAAAACGTTGCGCTCGCCCGCCAGCTCCTTGCGTCCCTTGCGGTCAACCGCGTCGGAGAGGGCCAACAGATGAGCAAGGCGACGGGCGTAGTCTTCGATGCCAGCCTTCTCGGGATCTCGGCCAGCCCACCCGAAAGCGGTCTCCAGGCGCTCGGCCACGGGCCGCCCATCGTCGGCAAACACGCTCAGCGGATTGGCAATCTCATGGTCATACTGGAGCGCGTTAACCTGGCCCCAGGCTTTGGCGTTAGGGGCACCACACGCGGCGGGAAGCCCAATGAAGAAATCGCGGATCTTGGACATGAAAACTCCTTATGGGGTGACAGGGTTGGGATCGGTGATGATCGGAGGAAGCGGGGGATAGATTTGACGGGTGACGATGTGGGCCTTTGTCACGCCTGGGAAATCGCCCTGAGGGTATGAGGTAACATAAGACCATGATGACAATAATTGATCATAATATGCATCAACACTACGCCAGCCGCCGCCAGGAGTTCCATTGTAAGACTGTCCTTCTGGCGTGGTGATCCATTGCCCAGACCAAGTCTCATCTGAATTATACCCAGCATGATCTTCAAACAGCTTTACTCCTGCTATGGGTTCATCTTCGATGATGTAAAAGGCGTACCATTCATACGGCGTGGTATCTTTGGCAAGGACGGGCACATCCGGGATGTGATCGATATATAGAGCCTGACCTTGGGCGTCGTACTGAAACGCGGCCCAGTTCTCAACTAGGTATCGACGGCTAATACCAATCTTGTACCAATTGGGGATGTTAGTCTGAGGATTGCAGATAAATACATTCGCATCGGGAGCATGGTCCAGATCCGGCGCATTGTCCTCATAGACCCACTGATAGTCTGAGGTGTATAGCGCATTGTAGGCGTCGATTTCAGCCTGCAGTGTAGCCTTGTCTGACGCCAGGCTTCGCGCCACGGTGACCGCCTGTGTCTTAACGGTTTGCCAAAGCGAGTTCTTGACGATGAGCGTATGGGTTTCGGTCTGTGCCGCCTTGGTCGGCGCCGAAGTTGGGTTCTGACACGCGACCACCACCGCCACAAAGGCAAGTATGGCCAAGAGCTTTTTCACGATTTCTTCCCCTTTTTGGCCGGTTGGGCTTCAAGCCACTGGGCCTCGTTCTGAAATCCAAGTTTATACCAAACCGGCACGTCGTCAATAGGGGGCTCTGTGAGGACACTTGTGGTAGACTCGGCGGCTTTGACGGCAAGGTCGTCAACGCGGGCTTTGTAGGCGTCAAACTTGGCTTGGGTTTGTTCGGCAGTATCATCTTTGGTCGGTGTCTCGTCATCAGTCGGTTGCGTGGTTGCACGGACCAGAACGGATTCGTAAGGCTCATCCCCAGTCCATAGGAGCCATGGGATACCATCCCTGGTATAGCACTCGCCTTTGAGCATTTCGGCACGGGCATCACGGACAGCTTTGTCCTCGTAGTGCTCGGGGAAGTGGATTTTAGGTTTTTTTTCGTTGGTGATGACGGCGACGTAGAACATGATTTCTCCTTATGCGGCAGCGGTAAGATATCCGGCGTGGATGTATTTGTACATGGCATGAGAACGGGGAGCGAGCGTTTTGGGATCGACACGCGGAGAGGCACCAGAACTCGCTGCAATTGGGCCAACGGTTGAACTTACCCCGGCCCCAGATGTTCCTAATGTATAACCAGACCCTCCTACGACACCAACTACGGCAGTGATTCCGTGATAGTGATCAAACATCCAGTCCATGTGCCGGTACATTCCCAGTTCCATCGCGTCCACATCACCAGCCTGGACGGATATAAACCCGGCAAGCCCCGGAAGGAATGCACTTGTCGATCCAACGATGCGGTGAGGGTAGAAATAGACGGTTTTCGAGCCATTATCCAGTGTTGCCCCGGAAATTGATATGGTCCTAGATCCCGTGCTAACCGCCGAAATTGCCACTTCGGTCAATATAGACGAAACCGGAGCCGTCACCGTCATGCCGGTGTAATCCGCCCCAGAACTCTGGAATGTCGCGCTTTGACTGGAGCTGAACCAGCGTCGTACCATGCCCTCGGCGAAGAGTGCCTTGAGAAGCGCATCATTCGCTGTTGAGCTAGCAAACGTGATCGTATTCCCACCCGTCACCGTCACCGAGAACGCCGTAGTCCCTAGCACACTCAGCAGTCTCCCCCTAAGCACCGCCACCAGTTGCGCCGCCTGCGCCGTGGTGATCGTCTTATCCACTGCCCGGCTGATGATGGGGTTGTATCGTGGATAGCTGGGATTTGCCGACGATCTGGCCGCCGAGAAAATCACCTGGGTCTGTTCAGAGTCGAATTCCCGCATTTCACCGACGGCGTGGGAGTTTGCGATGATGGCCTTGTCTAGCAAATAAGCGTCATCCGCATCCCACGTCATCCCGGCCTCTGACACCGTCTGCTGGACATACGCTAGTCCAGACGCCCCGGAAATCGCCGCTTCTGCCGCTTCGGCTCGGGCAGTCTCGGCGGCAATCGCTGCGGCGTTGACCCCCTCGGCGGCCTCGGCCCGGGTGGTCTCTGCGGACACGGCCTGGGCGATGGTATAGGGGTCCACGTTGCGCCACTTGGTTGGGCTCGATGCTGGGGCGTTTCCCGTGTTCGGCGTGGTCCCGTCGCCATCGATGGACTGGTAGATGACGCCGTTGACCTGGACGAAGCTGATCAGGTTGAAATAGTCCGTAGTGGCGTCGTACTCGGGTACTCCGTTCTGATAGAGATAGGCCAACTGGCTTGTGATCAACAGGAACAGCGAGTTCATGTCCTGGAGATACGGCAGGTTCGAGTTCGTGATGGCCTGGAGGCCCTGGAGGTACAGGGACAGGCTTTGGATCTGGGCCAGGTCCTTCGTCTTGACCGGGGACCCGGCGATCTTTGACCCGATTTTCCCGAACCCGGCCACGTCACCGGTAGATCCGAAAATCAGCTGTTTGACTCGTCCTAGAATCGTTGCCACAGTTTACCCCCTACGAACTCAGAACGGTCTTGACGACCACAGTTGACTTGACGCCCATCGGACGCGGGAAGAAACCCAAGGCGTCCAGGAGCCCCGCCATGCGCTGATGCACGGCTTGAATGAAATAATGGAGCCCCATCTGAGTCTCCACCACAAGGTAGTCGTTCCCGAAGACAGGATACAGGGTATTATGGATGTTTTCCATCGACCCGTTCCCATGCTGCCGTTGAATCGCCATGGCAATCACGATGTGAAATTCCGCGTCGGTGAGAATGTAGGTCGTGTCCCCATCGGCGTAATCCAGGAAGTGACCACTCGGCTCGGCGGCGTAGTCCAGAAATGCCGACACCCCTTCGATGGGCGGCGTCTGGGTGTAGTCCAGTAATCCGAACCCGGAGTTCTGGAGCGCAAAGCCCTTGATCTCTCTCAGGAGCCCCAGGTACTTGCCGATGATATCGCACTGCACCCCGGTAACCGTCGCTGGATCATAGCCGTCCCGGACTGCAATGGCCAGGTCGTAGATCATCAGCGCCGTAACGTAGGCCTCGATATGGGCATACGCCTTGGGCTTGCTGACGTACTGCATGAGTATCGACTTGGCATAGTCCTGGATCAGAGCGGCGTTTTGGCTCATGAGGAAATCGTCATCCTTGTCGTGGCGTTGACGAAGCGGTCAACCGGGGAGGCGGAGAGCTTGATTTCAGTCCAGCCCGTCGAGCCGTCGAGGGACAGGAGCATCCCGGTGACGCGGTAGTTGGGGTTCAGGCTCAGAACGTATTCCGTGACCTTCGTGGCCAAGGCGTCCCCACCAACGTCCCAGAACAGATTATCGGCGATGAGGGTTTTCATGGCGTTCCGGTCCACGCCACCGTTGGGGAGGTTGACGGTGAACTTGATCCATAGATTGACATTGTTCGGAACGTCCCACTTGGCAACGAAGGTCTGACCGTTTGGCGTGGTGACGTTGTAGGTCGTAGACCCGCGCATCCCACAGCCGCCTGCCTTCTTGGAGTAGATCGCCTTTCCAACGTCTGCCGCCGCGCCGCCCTCCACGATGCACCAGATGGTATTCGCAGGAGTTCCATAGCCATCCGTGGCCGGTTCGAAGTTATCGATGACCCGGGCAGAGGACACCGTGGGGAGATTCTGGAGAAGCGATTCCAGAGAATCCGCGAAGCCCGTCGCTGTGATCTTCGTAGCCTTCTTGAACCTGACCCGGAGGTCTGTGTCGGTTTCCTCGTCGATTCCCTGGTAAAGCGCCCCGCCCGGGTTGTTGACCGTGCTCACGCCGTCGACGATGGTGACCGGCGTGGTGATGGTGTTCGGGGTCACTTGGACAGCGCCAATCGCGGCAGACTGGAACGTGTAGGTGTTCGTTCCGGCCCCGCTCGGGTTCTGGGTGGTCAAGAGGTACCACTGATTCCCGTCGTCGTCCTTGATGGTGTAGAGGTTCGGTACTTTAGGGTTCAGGATTCCGGATTGCGAGTCAAGGCCCACGAGGGTCAAAGCCTTGGTGACGGTGACGTCGATCTCAACCGTGGTAAACGTCCCTGCGCCCCGCTTAATTCCCACCATGGCACACCGCTGGTCAAGAGTTCGGCCCTCGGCCTGGTCCGGGTCGAATCCGGCGTTGATGTTCAAGAGAAGTTCCCGGAGGTCGATTCCCTCCTGAGCGACAATCCCAACCGCTTGGCCGTCCGGGGAATTCGGATCAAGGTTGATGTCGGCCCCATAGGCGGTCTGTAGGGCCGTGTTCAGTTCAGTGGTGAGTTCGGTGAGGCTCTTGACCTGGAGTCCGTTTGCGTCGAATGAATCGGGCATCAAAGCACCTCGCTCAGGGTCACGGACCCGTAGATGGTCGCAAGGGACGCCTGTACGGTAAGTTGCCGTGTCTCGGTGTTGAGCGTCGAGTCATAGGAGTCGATTCGGATCACACCATCGGACTGCATCCATACCCTCATCAGGTCCGAGTCTAGGAGATTTTTGGTCCCGATGTCTAGATAATTGTTCCAGTCCACACCCTCTTGAAGCGCAAAGAAGCACTCGCCTTTCCACATCTTGGTCCGCGTTTTGAGGTTGGCCACCATGGCGTCTTTGTCGGTCAGGAAGCCTGATTTTCCCTTGCCGAAGGTCCAGTCTCCATCGGTGTCTAGCGTTCTGAAGATCATGAGCTTGCCCCCAGGAGTTGCGTGAAGTTGGCTTTCAGAGTATCGAAGTTCGTCTTGACCCCGGCGAAGGCGGTCGCACGCGCGGCTAGAACCGCCACGGATGGCCCACCGGCCACGGTCTGAGTTGTTGCGCTGCCCACGGTGACCAAGCTCTCCAGCTCCGTGATGAGGCTGTTGACCTGCGTGAACAGGTCGTCCACGTTCGAGAACAGTGAAGCCATGAGCGAGGACATGGCCTGGGCGTTGTTCACGAAGTCCATCTTGTGGGGGCCGCCGAACATCCTCAGTTTCCCCGTCAATGCCAATGGGTTCGCCTTGGGATTCACCCCGACCACCGCGATGCAGTCTGATAGATCATGCTTCCGCAGGCTGTTGGGCGTCGTCTCGTTCCCACTCGTCCACCAAGTGTCAATGTCCCGATCGGAGAAAAACACAAGGCACGGATCACCCTTCTGAATCGGGAACTCGACCCAGGACCCGCCACCCTGCAAGATCATCACCGGCACGTCGGCAAGGATCGGCAACGACTGAGACTTGTTCCCCGTGTAGTCAGTCCACTCCTTCACCTTGAGCTTGACCGTGGCCGAAGCTGTCGCCGGATCGAAGGACTGGATTTCACCGGGGCGCATGACGTAGAGGTCCCGGAAGATTTCCGCCTTGAAGGCGTCGAGGGTATCGTTCAGGGTGGGTTCGGTGACTCGCTGTTTTCCGCTCATGCCAGAGCCTTGAAGGACTTCCCGAGGAGCAGAAGTCCTAGATTGGTTTCGGCCTTGCCATTCTCCGATTCCGAGATGATCACGTCGTGGTGGATGGCGCAAATCTTGTACATCCCGTTGTAAATCGGGTATCGGCTCGCGAGCTTGGCAGCCACATTTACCCGGGCCTGGGGGTAGAACAGAATCGACACGTCAAGGGAGGAGTCGCGGCGCTGCGGAGTCTGTAGCAGCTGAGTTGCGTCGATGTCCAGGGTCTCGCTTCCGTCATACTCAAAGTCGGTAGAAACGTGGAGGACCCCGTTGTCAATGAAGAAATTCCCTTGGGTCTCTTTCATGAGGACTTCGCGGGTAGGACCAAACACCGACCGGGCCCGGGGCCCTTCGCCTTGAGCCGAGGAGCCGAGGAATCCCGTCTGAATCCCGGGAAGCGTCTCGATGGTCTTGCGGATGAAATCTTTCTTCGGAGTGCCGGCCGAATAGGTAGCCGAGACGAATCCGTTCTGGAATGCATCCGCCCCATCGAAAGCCAGGATTTTGGTGATCCAGTTGGGGCCTTGTTTGTAGCTATAGGCTTCCCGGATGTTGCCGGAGAGCACCAGGAATAATTGATCGGCGTACCCTGCCCAAAGCTGGATCCGCCAGGCTAGAGACGAGTCAAAGCGGTCCTTGAAAATCCGGTTGCGGTTCGCGGGGCCGAGGTTGTAGATTTCAAGCTCCCCGGTATTTGCCGTCGCCAGATTGTTCCTGTCAACAGTGAAGTGGAGAGTGAACGGCGGCGTGATGTCCAACTGCTCGTTCTGAGGATTGACGATGGACAGTTTGTAGTTTCTGCCGACTTTCACCCCAGGCCCCCGATGATGCTGGCAAGGTAGTCGAGATCCGCCTGCTCCAGGACGTAGAATCCGGCCCGGCCCGTGGTAAAGTCGTCAATGAGGTAGGGTTCTGTTCCGTCCTCCAGGAATACCATGAGGCCGAAGGGTAGATTTCGGAACTGGTCGAGGAGGTTCACGGTATTGGCCAGCTTCAGGCCATAGAGCTTGAAATCGTTCCACGTGATGTCCAGGAAAAATGCTGGAATGCGCGGCCGAAACGTGAGTGAGAAGCGGACGATAGACCCGTCGGCAAGGGCCGTCTGGAAGGTCTGGGCCGGGGTGGCTATGATGGACGTGATTTGGATCATTGGCCACCACCAAGGGTGCCTTTAAGCGCATTTCCAAGTCCTTCTCCTGCACCGCCTTTTCCCAACCATATATTCAGAGGCGTGAGATTATTGGTCCCCGCCGGTCCCTGTGGCGTCGAATCAGTCTTCTGAATCCCGGTAGGGTTTGACAGATCGCCCCCCTTATAGGTGGTCAGCTTCGTCTCCGCCGCCCGCCATTCCTTCAGCGTGATCGTGATGGTCGAATAGTCATTCGAGTCCTGATCCTGTCGGAATCCCATGGACGCGATTGCCATGGCCGGATGATAGGCCCATGGCGTGGTGACTGTGAAGATGGTTTTCGCCTTCCATAGTGCCGAGAGCTGGGAATAGGCCTTCTGCTGGGCCGTCATCTGGGGCCCGAAGAGGCTGGAAATCGCCTTGGCCACATTCTGAGCCTGGTCGAGATACTGGTTGATGAGATTGGCGGCCGCCTGAGCCTTGCCTAGAATGCCCTGCGAGGCCTGGACGAAACCGGGGGTGTAGTTGCCACCCAGGGCCGAGAGCTGGGCCAAGCGTCCGGAGATGTTCCGCAAGACGGCGCCAAAGCCGGTAGGGACGCGGTAGACTAGCTCTCCGATGAGCCCGGACATGGAAATGCGGATAGGCTTGTTGACGATGTGGTCGTTGACAAAGCTGTTGTCCTCGGTGTAGTGGTCCGTGATGTCGGACTCAAAGTCCACCGTCTCCCCGGTAGGGATGTCGAAGACCCAGCCAGCGAGGCCCTGGGTGCCCTTGGGCTGGAGGACTAGCGTTGACGCGCCGTTGAGGATGGTCTTGAAGTCCGAAACCGCCTGGACGGCTCCCGCTGCGATGTTGCCGGTACTCATTGCGGTTTCCCTCGGTTGGCTTCAACTTGTTTGATCATTTTCTTAGACCACTCTTCGGCCTGCTTTTGTTCGGATGCGGTCATTGGGGCGAGGGTAGAGAATTCAAAACTATAAGCGTTGGTAGTCGGACCAGAACCCTTGTCAAAAGCCGCCAATGCTTGTTTGGCCGTCTGAGTGGCGCCAGACACCTTTGACTTATCTGGTCCGAAAACAGCATCTTTAGCCGATTCGAACGCTTTAGAAATTCCATCCATGATGTCTTTATCCGACAGATGAACCTTGTTCCAAAATTCGTTTTTCAGAAGCACCTTTCCAAGTTTGTCTAGGTCAAGAGTCAACAGGGCCATGACGGTATCTTTGATTTGCATCAAAGCACCTGCGGCTACTGTTAGGGCTGTTCCCCATGGACCCCATCCATCCATGATCTTGCTGAACTTGTCATAGTCTTTATTCATCAAGGCACCAAGTGCTGTGGCCAATTTTGTAACCACATCGAAAAGGCCTTCAAACATTGCTTTGAGAGCTGGGTTCTTATCGAAGAGATTGCCAAAAAAGCTCTTCCTGTTGTCTCCGTCGATGTGCAGGGCCGCGTGGAGGTCATCAAGAACGGCAATGAGTAGGATGATTCCTCCGACAATCCACGTGATCGGCGAAGCAAGTAACCCGGCATTAAAAATCCCCCACACGACAAGGAACGCCCGTAGAGCATTCCCCCATCCAATGGTCGAGGAGATGCCCTTATTGACCCACGTCGCCACGTTGACGATGGCCTCGATGAACTTGAGGATGAACTGCGTACCCTTCACGATACCGTCGATGAGACCGGTTTTGTTGGCCTGCACCCAGTTCATAATGCCCTTGACGGTCTTCTCAATGACCGGGGACAGCCGTTCGGCAAGAAGCGCCTGGAACCATTGGACCATCTTCCCTAGGTTGTTCAACGCTCCCTGTGTCCGGTTCATGGCTTCGAACGCGGACGGCGGGATGATGAACGCATTGTTGCGCATCTGGTCAAACTCGGAGTTCGTCAGGTTGAGAATCTGGAGGAACTGCGAGGAAACCCCCATCTGTTCCAGGAGGTTTCGCTTCATGGCCTGGGGAAGGCCTGCGGTCTTTTCCCGAAGCTGGGCCAGGATGTCAAACGGGTCGTCCATGGGATTGATTCCCAGGAACGCAAACCCGCTCATGTTCCCGCCGCCGAGCTTGATCTTCTCCCGGTTCTGAGCCAGCGTCTTGACCGATTCGGCCAGGGCATCGGTGGAAACGTTCGCGCCGGCCGCCACGGCTTGCCACCGCTGAAGCTCATCGGTCGAGGCCCCGGACTCGTTCTGGAAATCCCGGTAGACCTTGGCCGTATCGAGAGCGCCTTTCATGGAAGCCACGACAGCGGCACCGAAGGCCACGGCCCCCAGGGCGGCGGTCTTCAGGTCGCTGGTGATGTTTTTGACGGACTTGGAAAACGCCTCGGCCTTGTCCGTGTCGGCCTTCAGCCCGATTCGTGCGAACAAGTTGGCGACCGTCACCGTTTACTCCTTATTCATCTCCCGGACCACGTCCTCTAGTTCATTCAGGAACGAGGTATAGCCCAGGACGTTCATCACGTCGTCCACCCGGGCCCGGCGCACCCGGTCGGGGTCGCCTCCATAGAATCCCTGTTTTGCCACCCGTAGGCAAGTCAGTTCTAGGTTCCCCAGCTTTATTTCGAAGCGAGGAACTTTTGGAGCATCCCCCCGGGACCCGTGAACAATGAACTGACTTTCTTGAAAAAAGGGGCAAGGTTGACCTTCACGACCTCCACCATGATGGGGTAGTAAAGCTCCCGGTTAGCCTCAGACTCGAAGAATTCCCGGGTGACACGGTCCTCACCGTAAACGGCCTTTTCACAACACTTGAACAGCGCGGCCCGGACAGGCTTGGACGTCACCACAGACAAGGCCATACCGATGATGGATTCCAGGGGCCCGGAGAGCGTCGAAACGTCGGTTTCGAGCAGCTTCGAAGCGTCCACGCTGTCCAGACCCTTCAAGTCCAGCTTTGCGCCCTTGAGCGCGTTCCCTACGGCGTCCTGAAGTTCCATCGCGTCCTCGAACGCGGCGGGAGTGATCAGGAGCCGTTTTCCGTTGACTTGAACTTCCATCAGCCCATGCTCCGGTCGGTGTTCGTGAAGACCAGTTTCCAGATCGTCACGGCCTGTTCGGTTTCACCCGAGACGTTTTCCTTGACCTCGGGGATGGTCGACGGTACCCCGCCGCCGAAGACATAGGCGTCGTTCGTGACGTTCCCCTTGCCGTCGCCCAGCCGCTTGATAAACTCGGCGTTCATCGTGGTGAAGGTCGCCGGGTCGTTGAGGTAGGACTTCTGGAGGTTGTTCAGGAACTTGTCATCCTGGGAACCCCGGATCAGCCGAAGGGTGGCCTCACTCAAGAGTCCCTGGGCATTGAACGCATAGATGGCGTTCCCGTTCTTCCCGACCTTGGCCTCTACGACCTTGTTCGGGAAGGTGAAGGCGCCGGAATCCCCATCGGCGAAGGCCGTCAGGATCACGCCGTTGATGATGACCGTATCGGCACCGGTCAGAGCCATTTGTCCCATGATCTACTCCTTACGCCTCGATGAAGAGGAAGACGTTCGAACTGTGGATTGCGCCCGCAGACTTGCAAGCGATCTGAACCAAGGGAGCTGCCCGGGACTCGCGGACGGCCTGGGTCTGGGCCGCGATGGGCAGACTGAAGATGTAGTACCCATTCTCCCCGATGTTGCGAATGAAGTCCTGCGGGTCGCCGAACGTGGTCCCGTTCCAGGCCCCCGGGGCAAAGGCTCCGTTGTTCACGAACTGCTTGACCACGGCCCGGTAGGCCGCCTTGAGGCCGTTCATCCCTTCCTCGGTCTGGGGGATCTTCGTGGTGGTCTGCGCCAGGTAGTTGAACCCGGCGACCCGGATGGCCAGCTTGAACGCAAGGCCGATATAGACCTCGTCGAAATACTTGTTCGCGCCGGAGGTGAAGACCTTGGGCACTCCGAAGTCCACGTATACGTCAGCCCCCGCGTTCTGGCAGGCGGTCAAGAGCGTTTCGGTCATGCCCGGATCGGCGTCGATTCCCACGAGATCCTTCAAGTGCATGGTGGACACGGTACGCGACCCGGTGAACACCGTGGACAGCGCCCGTCCCGCATAGGCGGCGGCGTAGTTCAACGACTTGGCCTCGGTGTCGATGCGGACCAAGGCCCGGGTATTTGTGAACCCGGAGTTCTTCAGCGTGGTGATGATCCCGGCGATCTTGGCGCTGTCGTGCTCCGAAAAAAACAGAATCTTGTCGATGGCCTGGACGAGAGCCGCGAGAGCCGGGAGCTCGGCGTCGGACGGGGTGACGTTGAGGATGATCCCCAGGAAATACACGGTCGGGTAAACCCGGAGGATGCAATCCTTGATGGACTCCAGCCCGGTAGCCGTTCCAGCGGCAGACCCGGAGAGTCCAGCCGCCAGGGCCAAGTCAGTCCCGGTAGTGGTGGCCCCGATGACGAGGGAGGACGAAGCCCCCGTGGTGGCCGATTTCAGGAGGATGGTCGCGGCAGTCACCGACCCGGACAGAACGAACGCGGCCCCGGCAGTGGTCAGGGCCGAAGAGTTCAGTGAGGTCTGAGCCGCGGCGAGGCTGGAAGAGTCAATCGCCCCGATGACCACGTCAGCCCCGGCGCCTCCGTCGATGGTCAGGTGAATCTTGTAGTCGGAGGCGGTGAGCTTCGTGAGGTCCACGGGACCTGCGCCAAGGATCGTGGCGGCCGAAGCGGCAGCTGACTGCTCGCGGGGGATGATGACCAGGAATCCACCACCCGAAAGAGGGTTGGGACTCTGGCTGAAGATCGTCACGGCGTAGGCGTAGACATCGGAACCGGACCCGAAGTCAGCCGCAACCGCGTCGGGGCCGAAGTAGATCCCATAGGACCCGTAGGACGGGGAAATCGGCACTTCGTCGGTGATGATCGCAAGCGCGGACGTGTTGGCGTTGGACAGGCCCTTGAGGGCGGCAAGCAAGGAGACCGAGACTACCCGGTCGACGCTGATTTGTGCCATTTAGGCTTCCTCCAAAATCTCAGGATTCGGGGACGGTTCAATCGTTGGAATGCTCGAAGTTGTCTTGGTCTTCACGAAGGTCATAATAACCGGGACTTGGTACCGATGCAAGGCTTTGCTGGCTTCGATGAATGAAAGGTCAAGAATGTCGCCCTCCCGGAAGATGCGGCACTGCTGTAGCTCCTGCTGCTGTTGGGAGTAGACGGAGGTCAGCGCCATGACGATTTCTTCTTTGCGCTGGAGCGCCGTCCGGTCCCGGCTGGTGATGTTCACGGTGAGGCGCTGGAAACATGAGACGCTCGATTCCTCTGTGTCGTGCTGTTCGTGGTAGGTCTTCGATGACCCGAGGATCTTGGTCGGCTCCGTTTGGATGGTGATGTAGATCCCTTGATCCTTTGGCGGATCCCAATTCTCGGCGTAGACAACGACCCGGGAAGCGTCCAGGCCCATGAAAACAGTGATGATGTCGGCAAGGATCAAGTCAGGCTCTTTGGTCACGATGGCCTCTTATTCCAAGCATCAATAGCTTCTTTGGCTGAGTCTTTCAATGGCCCCTCAGCCTGACATACTCCACAATATCCATGGTAATCAGAATTGTCGTTCCATTTCTGCAAAAGAGGCGACCGGTTTCCACAAAAGGGACACGGTTTCATTTCTGTCATGTTGATACCGCCGGTGGTGGAGTAAAATCCTCAATGGCCTCACAGATCGAAAACCCGCTGGTGGTCCAGTCGTGCAAACCAGATTGGACGCGGAATATTTTAGTCCCGATGGTCACCACGTCGTCAACCTTCAGGAGCGTGGACGGGACCTTGCCCTTGATGATGAACGTCCACCACAGCCAGGTTCTTTGCTCTTCCGGCTTGCGGTTGACCTGGGACGCGGGCATGGGCTGGTAGTTGATGTCCAGGACGGCTTGGACGGGTATCTCTGTCACCTGGTGATCGACCACAGTCTTGGTCACGATCAGAACAGGAATCTTCGCCGTCCAGCCTTTCAACGCGCCGCCGAGGTATGGGGTTTTCACTGGGGGCCAGCTTTGGAGGAGATGGCCTTACGGAGGTAGCCCTCATCGATCAGGGGTGAATCTGATCCCTTGGCCTCTACCGTCCGTTCCGCGTTGGGCTTCCAGGTTCCGAACCCCCGCGTATCGAAAGCATCCTGAATCACGCCTTCCGCCGAGATACCAATGTCGACGAAGATCCCTACCACGTCGCCTTTCTGGAGGTGGGCAGCCATGCGCGGTTCAACTTCGGCTTGAATCTGGGCCTGCTTTGTCTCGATGGGCATCTGAATGAAGGACCGCTTGGGGATGTGACCGTCGAGAGTCCCGAACTCCTGGACGGCGCCGATCATGCCTAGGGTCGCGCCGCCTTCCTGGGTCTTCTGCGCGTTCTCCCCGAGAATCCCCACGTCAACATAGTGGGTCTTTCCGAGTTCACCGATGAGCTTATCCAGGGCCGCAAAGTCGGCTTCGATGTAGCTATCGCCGATGGATTCTCTCACGGTTGCGTTGCCCCACCCACCGCATACACCGCTCCTCCGAGGTAGGGAAGCGTCAGCGTCAGCCATCGCCGTCCATAGCTCGTGGTTGCGTACATGGCGAAATCCCCTTCCAGCATCCAAGGCGGAATGGCCACGGACTCGGAGATACCGCCAGCACCCCGGGAGGTCTGAATTCCCTCCGCCTGGCCGCCGCTGTCGGTTTCGTCGAGGACCAGCTGCAGGAAGTGGGCGGTAAGCCATTCGAGGGCTTCGTTGCCCGTGGCGTCGTCGGGGTAGATCCCTTGGTTGATGGTTCTCAGCGCTGTGGTGATGGCCTGTGAGATGTCTGCATCACGAACGTCCGGCACGGTGGTTCCGTAGGTGAACTGACCGCGTGAGAAGAAAGACTTGAAGTCGGACGACGTGATGGAGATGGGCATGAGCTAGGCCTTGACCTCGGGGGCTGGCTTCGCGCCTTTGCCTTTGAGCTTCTCAAGCTCGGCCTTGAGGGACTCGTTTTCCATCTCCAGGGCAGAGGGGCCAGAAGAGGACCTAAGGCTGTCGGGGGTGATCAAGTCCTTGGGATAGCCCTTCAGAAGGGATTCCGCCTCATCGGCAGGAAGGGCCACGGTCTGCCCTTGCTTGATCACGATCCCGCTGGGGGAATGGAACTCTCGTTCGCCGCGATTATGGATGTCCACCATCTTAGTTTCCGGCATCTTGCACTCCATATGCTCGGTTGGCGATAAACACCCCCGAGTCTTCGTCAATGTGGATTTTCACGCCCCGTCCCTGAGCCAAGCCCACGAACCAGAAAAAGGCGTCTCGCTGGTCGAAATACTCGCTTTGGGTGCCGAGGTGAACCCCCCGAACCTGAATGTCATCATAGCCCTCAAGTAGAGCCCAACCTAGCATCCAAGCGAATGTCGAAGAAAATCGGGGACCAAAGACGCCCATCAATTCCTTGACGGGCAGAGCCTTTGCCCCCGGAAACTCCGGGTCATCCTTCATCAGAACGACCCGGTTCTGTTCCTGTTCAATCCAAGGCTCGAAAAGCTGACGCCCGTGGAGCTGGAATACCCGGGAGGGCTGGACTTCGACGGTTTGCAGCTCCAGGAAGATCGTAGACACGCACCAGATTTCCCGGCCGGCCTTCGCATCCTGGTAGCACCGTTCCCACCCGGGGCCCTTCCCCGCGAGCGTCAGTTTCTTTCCCATGCCTAGCTCGTCTGCACATCCATGTACAAGACTTCCCGGGGCCGAGTCACCAAAACGCCAGCGTATTGGCCATAGGCGTTCTGTTCCCAGTTAATCTTGTTGTACGACGCGGCCTCCAGGAGCGTGATGTCCACGGGGATACTCATCTTGAGCACCTCAGGGTCATCGCGGTACAGGACCGCCCGCTGTTTGCCGATTCCCGCGTCAAGGTTCTGGGCGGCCTGAGAGTAGGCCAATCCCATGATCTTGAAATCTGGTCCGCACATTCGCTTGAAGGCATCTTCCAGGTAGGTCAACTGCGACACGATGGGGAACCCGGATGCGATGGGGGTCGCCAGGCCCAGGTAGTCGCTCATCGGGATCACAAGCCGGTTGGGCTGGGCCTCCGTGCTATTGCTGTTCGCGAAGTAGGCCCCGAGGACCGAAGCGACGAACGTGGCGAACTGAGCCGAGGACATCTTGCTGATCGGCGTGGGGAGCAAGCTGGTCGAGATGGTCACATTGGCATTGTTGAGGAGCCCCGTGATCTTCGAAACCTGCTTGTGCCCCAGGAACGCCGTCCGCTGGATGCCAAGATCCCAGTTGGTCTTGAGGGCCTCGAGCTTGTCGCTGACGATGTCCCACTTCGAAGCCGCCGCCGCCTGCGCGATTTCCATGATGGTCCAAGCGGTCATCTTGGCCCAAATCTGGGTCGGCATACGGACAGGGGCGAGGGACACGTCAACCGAAGCGGGTCGGGCGCCGCCCTGGGCCTGGTTCTGGTCGCCGTCGTAGAAATCGCCGCCGTTCTGGAATACAAGGTTCTGGATAACCTCGCTAGACCACGGAGCTTCGCCCACATCGACGGTCATGAAGTCAGCTGGAGCGATCTTGTAGAACTTCTGCTTGATCACGTTGGCCCGGATGAACGACAGGTTATCGATGAGGTACTTGAACCCGGTTGAGCTAAAGTCAATGTCACCGTTCGAGTTGAGGAACCGGTGAGGCCCCAGGTAGTCGGGCAGTTTCAGGGACCGGCCCATGCCCGGCATCAGGTCACCGCCCTTGGCGTTGTACAGCCTAGCGCCAACGAGACGCGGGGTCCAACCGGCCAGACGGGCGCGCATCACGCGGAAGCGGCTGGCAACGAGGCTGAAGACGCCGAGAGAACGACGGGTTGCGCGATTGAGGAACGGCCGAGGCTGGAACATGCGGCCAGCTTCGACCATGGCGAAACCGATGGCCATAAACAGGGCCACCAAGAAGTTGACAAGCTTTTTCACGACGACACACTCCTGAGCGACGTACCATCGCAGAGAATTTCCATGCGGATCAACTGATTCGCGGCAGTGGCCTTGTCCAAGGTCAGGCCGAGAACCTTACCAGTCTTTCCGACGATGGTCTGAACCAAGCCGCCGACAGAGGCATCAGTGATGACCTGAAGACCTCGGTTGATGGCAGCCTTGGCGCCGACACGGATGACCGCGCCACGCCGGGCAACCTGGATCGTGTCGCCAGGCAGAGTCAGGCCCTGCTTGCTGGCGGTGATCGAAACCCCGTAGAACAGATCGGTCAGGGCGTCGGCAACGTCCACCACGGGGACGCCATCGGTGTCGGAACCGCCAAGGTCCACCAGCTTCAGGGGCACAGCGCCGGGGATGCCGGTGGCGTAGCTGGAACTGGGGTTCAGGCGGCAGGTGATCACCTCGGGGTTGGGGTTGGACTGGAGGTCCAGGGTCCCGGGCAAGGCGGCCTGGTTGAACTGGTTCGCATTCTGCGTACCAGCAAAGAACGAAGTGAAAGCCATGGTTTACTTACCTCCCGGCACGGCGGAACCGTACCTCTCGCGGCCGGCTGCATACCGGTCATTCTTGGTCTGGGGCGCGACGGGCACGGGCTCGTCGGGAGCCTTAGCCGCGTTTTTCTTCACGGCCAGGAAATGCTCATTGGGCTTCTCGGGGCCACCCTCGGAGTTGGTCCGCAGGGTTTCCTTGTCACCAGCGCCGCCGGGCATCGGTTCGCCTCCGCCCTCGTTCTCGACAGCCGCGCCGCCGTTGCCCTGATAGGCTTTGAGCAGGTCGGCTCCGGTGCACTTGCTTCCATCGGGAAGCGTGATTTCGTCCTCGGGCGCAATCGCCTGGCCTTCGCCAGCATTCTGTTTGCCCATGTAGGTTTCGACGAGTTCTTGAAGGGGGACCTTCTGGCCGCCGATGACCATGTAGGCACCTTCGTCAGCCTGGAGGCCCTCTTCGGCGTTCTTCTTCGCGGCCTCTTCGTCAGCCTTCTTTTTGGCTTCCTCTTCGGCCTTTTTCTTCTCTTCGTCCGTGGGCTCGGCGTTCTTCTTGGTGGGGAAGATCGTCCAGCTCTTTTTCGCTTTGGGTTCAGCCACGGTAGTAGCTCCTTTCGCGTTCTGGATGATAGTCGAACCCTCATACCGGGGGTTGTTCACGATAGCCATGTGGAGATAGTGCCCGTCCAAAACCTCTTCGTCAAACTTGATCCCGTGATACTTACCGGGAGGTCCTGACTTATCGGCCTCATAGGCACACGAAACGGTGAAGCCTTTTTCATCGATATTCACCTGGGTGTCTTCGTCCCAGATGACCATCTCGGCCCAATCCCAGCCATCTTCATCCCGGCCAACGCTAGCCACGACTCCGACCGCCATGTCTTCACTTGTCGCATTCTCGAAATCGAAAGCCGCATCGGGATCGACGTCTTTGTGAACAAGGTTGAAAACTGGCATGCCGACGAAGGACGGACGCATGCGGTCAAGGGCATCTCGCCCGACCATGACAAGGCCCTGCCCAACATCCTCGTAGCTAATGACTCCTGGTTCGATGAATCTGGATCGGTATCGCTTTCGCCCCATCTCATCCCCTACGTTCTAGCAATCAAGACCACGGAAAACCTTTTTGGCGGGAATGTCAAGTGAAGGGCATAAAAAAGCCCCGTCCTGCGTAAACGCGGGAAGCGGGGCAACCTTTTGAAGGATTGATATGTCAACCAACAAACTTTTCAGACAATTCAAATCTCCGGTATTTTCCAAAGGGAATGAAGACTTCATACCCACCCTTGACGTGGACAAGAATGGAATCGTCTATGCATTTGTGTATGACCTTCAACTTTCCTTCAATGTCAATATCTCTGTGGACGTTTTTTCCAGTCTTCGGATCGATCATATTCCAATCCAAAGTAAACGGCTCCACAACGGCGGTGCCGATGTATCTCGGGATCTTTTGGACTTCCGAACCTTGGTTTGATTCAGTCGATTTCTTCATCTCTAGCCTCCTTGGCTAAAGCAAGCATATCTCATTATTTTTGATTTGTGCATTACACTTTTGTAATGTTTAGAACTGGCCGCGCAATACACCGGCACCCGAACGGAACGCCAGGGTTCTCTCGTTCACCTCGCGTCCCCGAAATCGGCGGATCATCGAAGCGGAACCGATGCCCGTGGAGCGGGCCGCCAGGACCATGAGCAGGCCCGCCGTACTTGTTCGCGGCACGACAGCGGGAATCACCGGAGGACATCCAGATGTACTCCTCGACTCCCGCCGACTGATAGCGCTCATCCCGGAACCGGGAGACGAACAGTGAAGTCTCCTGACGGGCCAGGAACCGCGCCTTGTTCGCCGAAACTTCCCATTCCTGGCGGATCCGGTTCTCTAGCTCCTGGCGATTGTATCCCGCCTTGACGTTCGCTTCGATCACGTTCCTGAGCCGCGAAATCTGCTCAGGCTCCCAGTTCTGGATATTGAGCTTCTGCTGGTCGTGGTAGAACCCGATGAGATTGGCGTAAGCTTCCGGCGTGAGTTCGGGGAGGATTGCCAGAGTCCCAAGGCTTTGCTGTAGTCCCTCGTTCATCACGCTGATGACATGGGCTATGGGGAATGTTAGTCCTTTGAGCGCCGCTTCAAAGTTGGCCTCGAACTTGGGGAGCACCTCGGCCACACGCTCATTGATGCGTTGGGACTCGAATTTGACCCGGGCCGCCGTGGCGATGATCTCGGGAGGTGGAAGGCCGACCCAAGTCCCGGAGCGAGGGTTGAACGTGGCGAACTCGGAAAGTTCCTTCGACGTGCGAATGTCGTACTTGCCCGACGGGGACGAGAACACGCCGTTGTCGTAGAAAACGCGGCCCTCGGTCATGGCGGCTTGCAGGTGGTCTAGCCTGGCGTTCTGGAACGGCTTCTTGATGGCCAGGATGTTGAAGATTGGGTCATAGAGCTGGAGCCAGAGGAAGTTCTGAATCTCGGCGTGGATGGGCTGCCAATAGGAATCCTGGAGGCGGATCATTACCAGACCTTGGTTTTCGAGGCAATCCGTTCGTCAATGAGCTTGGAAATCTCGGCCTCGGTCTTACCTTCCTTGCGCCAAATTCCCAACAGAGACCTTCGGCGTTGGGTCATCTCATGCCGGGGGATTGGCCCAGGCTTTCGCCGGTATTCGTCCTGACCAAATCCGCCACTACCCACGTTTCGCTTCCTCCCACATCCCATAGCACTGTCCCGCCGCTTCCTTGACGCTCTTGCCTTCCTTCACCAGCACCTTGATGCACCGGGAGATGTAGTCGTCCTTCGATTCGCCTTTGTCGGGGTAGACGTTGAACTTGAACTTGCCGTTTTTCTTGACCACTGATGCGACGCTGGGTTCTGGCGCCTTGAACTGGTCTACGGACTCAGGGCCGTTGGGCGGAACGGGGTTTTTAACGAATGTAACACCAGGGGCGAGAAGTCCGGCTTTCTTGGCCTGATCCTCGACAGCGGCGCCTAGCATGAATCCGCGATCATAGAACCCGAACAGGCGGTTCGCTTCCCGGTCCTTCACTTCCTGCTGTTCCAGCTCGGTGAGAACCCGCATGGGGGGCCAGCGGAAACGGAACTTCGGGATGTAGCCGAAGAGGTAGGCGAAGGTGAGATCAAAGAGCCCTTTGACCATGCGGTTCATCGGCCGGCGGATTTCGGACTCTACCATCTGGTTATACGACTCAAGATCATCTTCCCCAGAGTTGAATCCGCTAGCCGACATGCCGAAGAGCTTCGTCACGGGGATCCGGAGAGCGGACGCGATGCCGATTCGGTTTTCCCGGGAGACCTCGGCCAGGCCGGAAAAGGTCAGCGTCTTCTGCTCGAACGACTCCTCAGAGTCCAGCATGAGCGCCGACAGGTAGTTCTTGATCTGGTTGGCGTAGGTCACGCGCTGGGCAATCTGAGCGGTACCGGCCGCCGTGGCCAGCTTCTGAGCAAGGCCCTTGATCTTGTACACGTCGATTTTCGACTCGTCCAGGATTTCGTACAGCACGTCTTGGGTCTTGAGGTAGAGGTTCAGGTCTCGAATCATCCGCTCACCCTCGGACATACCCCACCCACGGAGCTGGCGCCGGACGTAGCTCGGGGCCCGCTTGCCCTTCATGAGGATGAACCTGGACTCGTGGATCTTTTTGCCGAGGAGGTAGATGAACTCGCTGGACCGGTTCTCTACGTCAAACTCCTCGGTGTACGGGAAGTTCGTGTCCAGCTGCCACCGCTCCACATCGTAGAGCTCCAGGGGGCTCCGGCCGATGCGCTTCAGGTCAAGCGGAGTCTCGGGGTCCTGGTTCGTATTGATCAGCACCCCGCCGCCGCCGTAGTTTCGGGCCCAGGTCGCGACGTTGAGTACCGTGTCCCAGATTCCTTCGTCGTCCCAGAACTCCATGGCCGTGTCGATGTCGGAGGGGAGCATCTCGTCCGATTCGAGCTCCACACCTCGGGAAATTGCGTCTTGAATCGGGAGCTGGATCGCGGTCTGGTAGAGTCCATTGGTGGTGAAGAGGTACGTGAGGACGATGCGGTTGAGGCTCAAGAGCGAATAGTTGTTCGAATACCCGATGGTGTTGTACGCGGAAAGCTCACTCCCGCCCGTGATGAGAGAACCAGCCTGAACCATCGTTGCGAGATCGCCTAGGCCCTGGCTGGCGTTCTGGTAGCGTTTGTCTCGGGGGACAGGGTGGCGGCGGGACATTAGTTGATCCCCGGTGCGATTTCGTCGACAATGGCGCGAGCCTCAGCCTGAATCTTTCTTTCAAAGATTTCTTCCTCGGTCATTGGACGACGACTACCACCCAGTTCACAGCATTCATGGGTTTCCGAAACAACCACCAATTCTCCCCGAATGAAAGCTGTCCTGATGTCGTGCCATTCCTCGGAATAGGGTCTTGGGCTGAATTTCGTGCCGTTGACTTCAAGCATCGCTTCACTCCTCACAACACATCGAACATGCTCGGGCCGTCGCCTGACAGCTCACTGAGCGCAAACACCAGTGCGTCAAGCCGGTTTGGGCTCTTGGACTTCCCCGGCTCATACTGGCACAATTCGTCTTCAAGGGTCTGGAACGGGTTCAGCGTACCGGCGTCGGACTGGAGCACTAGATGGTCCACGCGGCCGCGTTCATAGAGCGCCGAAATCGGTTCGGCACGGACGATCTTGGCGCGGCTGGAGGTGATGAGCTTGACGTTCATGTTCCGGTGGTTTCGCTTGATCACGTCCTCGACCATGTCGCCCCCGAAGTTCTTTTCGGCTACCACTAGGTCAGCTCCCCATTTCTGGTAGGCATCCCAAATAGCCTGCGCCCACTCCCGGGGCGTCCCGTGGAGAGAATAATCATCCAGAACCGTGAAAAGTTCAAGACCATCGGCGTCATGCCTGCCATTCGACGCCGCCACAATGATTCCGATCTCGTCTCCGTCTACCGTGCCAGAGGGGTCAACGCCGATGACTACCCGCAGCATCTCCTCGAAAATCGTCGTCCGGTGGAAGTACTCCCGCTTCCAAAGCGTTCCCTGGTCGTCGGAGTATTCTCCGTATCGGAACCGGCGTTGCTTCGCCTCGGACATCATGGACAGGGTTTTGAAGTACTCGGGCGGCAGGTGGCTGTTGTCGTCCGGGTTCATCTTGATCAGGGCGAAATCATCCTTCGGTACCGGGTTTCCGTCTGGAAACGTCCGCTCGTGGAAAATCTTGAAACCCCAATGCTGGCGGCTCGGAGGGTTGTAGTCGATGAACATCTTGCCCCGCATACCTTCCGGCGGGAGGAGTCGGCTCAGGAGGATGTCGAAAGATTCATATCCCACCTCAGAGGCCTCGTTGATGTAGATCGTGGCGAAGTCGTTTCCGAGGACCTTCTCAAGTCGGGGTCCCTCGTCCAAGCCCGCAATCCAGATTTTAGACCCGTTGGGCAGCTCGTAGAACCAGTCGGTCTTGTTGAGCGTGATGGCGGCCGGCGGGATTCCACGGGCTCGGAGTAGACGTGGCATGGTCTGGTAGCAGATTGCCCGTTTGACGTGGGCGAAGCGCAGACGGCAGATGAGGTGGTCCGACGGCTTCAGGCATGAGCGGATGAAAACCGCATTGGTGAAGCCGAAAGTTTTCCCGCTACGACTGCCCCCTTCTGCCAAGACAAACTGGTTGTCGATGATGAGCTTTTGCTGTTCGGCTTGTTTGGGCTCTAGGCGGAAGCTGGTGTTAACGGTTGCGGTCATAGGTCTCGAAATGAAACACTATCGGATGTTCTGAAATCTGCACCAGACCATATTTTTCGGCCATTCTGAAATTCCAAGATTCGGCGCGGGCCCTCTTAACTTGGTCCTGAATGGACTTTCTAAACGCTTCGATTGATCCATCGTGCTTCGCATAGTTACAAACTCGGCAGGCTGGAAAAAGATTTTCTATGCGGTCGTTTTGAGGTCGATCCATTCCTCCGCTTGGATTTCTCCCGACTGACAACACATGATCGGCACACCACCCCTTTTCAAGTTCACACCCACAATAGGCGCACCTGCCTCCAAACTTCATTCTAACCTGTTCACGCTGTGCTTTGGTCATCCCAGCTTTGCCTCATCCCCATTGATGATGATCGTTACCCCTGCGGCTTGCTCTTCCTGGAGCATCCCGAGGAACTTGCCGAGAGTGTCGAGGCCCTTGGTCTTGGAATGCAGTTTGACCTTGCGGTTGATGATTGGTTGCCCGTCTTTGCTGTAGCTCACCGACGATTCCACGCTTTCGATAGCCCGGGCCGTGTCGTCGTCAAGCTGGTCGGAGCTGATCAACTCCACGCCTTCCCGGTCGAACTTGGCCACCTTGCGAAAGTCGGAGAAGGCCAGAGCGCTAACCTCGTTGAGCCACTTCACCTTGAGTTCATCGAGGTCGGTAAGAACCTCTTCGAGCCCCTTCTTGATGATGGATTTTACCTCAACATCTTTCAACAGCCTTTGGCCCTGGGAATATGCGGTTTTTGCAGAATACCCGGCAAAGGTGGCGGCCTCCGTCGCGTTCTTTCCGTTGGCGAGATACCGATGGGCAAACACTATTTTTTTATCGGAAACCTTGCCGTTTCTGGCCATACCCCTAAAATACTCCCTTCGGTGCCGGATTGTCGAACCCCTGGCCCATCTTCGCTCCAATCGCGTCCGGCGTCATCACCAGCGGCTTCTTGATCCCCAATCGCGGATCCGGTCCCTGCGGGTAGTTCTCCAGCCGTAGCGCCGCCCTTTCCCGGTCTACTCGCACACCAGCATACCCCACGCCTAGCCATGGCTGATAGCGGTTCCCGCACCTGGGGCACGGGAAGACGCCGACGGGGAACGTGTGGTCCTTTCCGTTCGCGGCGCACACAAAACACACCTGCACATATCGCGGTGCCTCCCCAGTTGCCTTGGGAAAAATCTTCGCTGCCTCGGCGATCTTGATCAAGTGGCCTTTGCGGGGAGCGGATACCATGAGGTAGCCAGTTTCGAACTCGTCCCACAAACGAGAAAGGCTTTCCTCGCTGAATGTTGCAAGCCAGTCGCCAATATCCGCCAGAGATCCGGCCTTGAACTCAAAACCAAGAGACAGCTTTTTCATGAAATCGGATTTGGTCATACCGTCGCTCCTTGCCTTCTGGCTTCGCTGATTCTGTTGGCCTCTGCCACGATGTCTTCAGGACTCTG
>JAEHJW020004304.1_pt1 | contig 40812 bp, 48 predicted proteins | sample 9271431 | NCBI WGS metagenome assembly JAEHJW02 | reverse complement strand
GTGGAGGTGGAACGCGATGATCCGCAGCCCGTAGAAGGTCCTGTGGTGGGCATCGACCTCGGCCTCAAGTGCTTTGCGGTGCTCTCCGATGGGACGTGGATCGAATCCCCGAAGCCTTTGGCCAAGGCGCAGCGGCGGCTGCGGCATCGGCAACGGCTGCACAGCCGCAAGCAACGGGGCTCGCGCAACCGCCGCAAGTCAGCGGCCGGACTGGCTCGGCTGCATCGCCGTATCCGCTGTCAGCGCGCGGACTTCCTGCACAAGGCAACCACGATGCTGGCGAAAACCAAGTCGGTCATCGTAGTAGAAGACCTGTCCGTGCGTGGCATGATCCGCAACCACTCGCTGGCTCGGTCCATCGCGGACGCCGGGTGGGCAGAGTTCCGGCGGATGCTGGCATACAAGACCCAATGGTACGGGTCCCGGCTGGAGATCGCCCCACGCTTCTACCCGTCCACGAAGACCTGCTCGGCATGCGGCGTTATCAAAGACGCCATGCTGTTGTCGGAGCGTGTTTTCTACTGCGAAGCGTGCAGGCTAGAGATCGACCGGGATCTGAATGCGGCGCGTAACCTCGCGTCGCTCGTCGCCGAGAGTTCCTCGGAGACGCAAAACGCCTGTGGAGCGGAAGGCTCTGGCCGGGAGAACGGCCCGGTGAAACCGGCCGCTGCGAAGCAGGAACCTTTGAGTCGGCAACTGGCCGCTGCGGCGGTCGGAAACAAAAGACTATGAAAAGGGGAACGGGTGTAAGGGTGGGGGATGATGTAGGCGCACTGAAAAGGGCGGCACGGCCACCAGCCGGCGCCGGGCTGGAGCGGCTGGTGTGGCGGGTGCCAGCGCGGTGATAGGATGCGCGGGGGGGTGCGCCGTGGCGAGCGAGCGCCTGCTGCTATCGGTCCCGGACGCGGACATCGCCAGACTAAAGGCGTGTTTCAAGGGGGGCCGGCCATACGACTTCTCCCGGCCGGAGCCGTGCGTGTGGTCTTGCGCGTCCTATGTTCCGCCGGGCGTGCGCGTCCAGGACATGCCCGCGTCTCAATCGCGGGCCCTGTGGCTCACCTTGGACTGGCGAGGAGCCCACGCGCGCATCCACCGCAGATGGGAGCACCTCGACGGCGTGCACTGCTCGCTGGACGCATGCGTAGAGTTTTCGGAGGAGGTCCGTCGCCTGGCGGACGAGGTGCGCCCGCGTGCCATCCGAGGGGCCGTGCGGCGACTGCTTCGTAGCGCCGGCCATAGCGCGCGCCCTGTCGTGCTGGAGGCAGACCCCTTGGTGATCGCGTGGCCCCAGACGGACCCGTGCCGGGAGCTCGTGATGATACGCTATGTGACTGCCCCCTAGAGACGCCGAAAGGCCCCCGCCGCCCGGCTGTAGCCGAGAGACGGGGGCCTTCTGCAGGGGTTTGCCGGGCTCTGGCGGCACGCGGGGCTACTTCGCCTTCGGCTTGCCTTTGCCCTTCTGGCTGGGCTTGGGCACGGGCGTCGCCTCGCGATTGGGCCGGTCCTTGGGCTTCGCCAACCTTATCCCCCCTTCGCGGGCTGCGCGGCCGTCGAGCCGGACGCTGCGGGCACACTGACGGCGCGCGGCTGCAGCACGACCCCAGGCGTGGCCGCCTCGCCCCCCGCGCTCGCCGCCAACGTGCCATCGTGGGCCACCCCGGCGTAGGCTGACTGCACCGCCGCCTCCACCTGGGCCAGGTCGATGGCGATGCCGCGCCGGTCCAGCCAGCCCTGCACCGCCTGCGTGGCCTGGCGGAACTTCACCTGGCCGGTAGAGCCCGCGAGGAACCGCTCGGCCCATAGCACCGCGTCGTGCGCATAGCCGCCGAGTACGGCCCGCTCCTGCGCCGTCGTACGGGAGCGATACCACTGGACGATCTGCTCGCGGTGGGCGCGCCATTCGCTGGCCGCCAGGGTGACGGCAGCGGGTACGGCGAGATACGCCAGGTCGGAGACGATGGCGGATAGGGTCGTCGGGGCGAAGGGAAGGGACACGGGGACCACCTCCTCAATCCGGGAAATAGCGCTCGAACGCCTCGCGGCGGCGCTTACCGGTCATAGCAGCATAGATTCTGGTTGTTTTCGGATCGTCATGCCCCAAGAGACTTTGCAGCACGTCGATAGACGCGCCCCGGTTGTGTAACTGGGTAGCCATGGTATGGCGCATGACGTGCGGGGACACCTTCTCCTCCAGGCCGGTTCGCTTGGCGATGCGTTTCACCACGTATTGTACCTGGTGGATGGACATGCGGCGGTGCGGGTTGCGTTCGCACACGAACAGCGCGGGGTCCTTGTCGTCGCGCTCCTGCAGGTACTGGCGCAGCCGCAGCACGGCCTTGGACCCCAGGTAGACGTCGCGCTCCTTGTTGCCCTTGCCGTGCACGCGGATGGTGCGGTGGTCCCAGTCGATCCCCGCGCGGTCCACTTGGTGGAGTTCCCCGACGCGACAGCCCGTGCTGTACAGAAACTCCACCAGGGCACGCTCGAAAGCGCTGCAGCAGGCGTCGCGCATCAGTTCCAGTTCGTCCACATCGAGCGCCTTGGGTATGCGCTGGCCGAGCTTGGGTTCCTTGATCTTCAGCGCCGGGTTTCGGGTGATGATCTCCGCATCTTCATGCGCCCACTTGAAGAACACGCGGATGGCCCGCACCTTGTGGGCCATGCTGGCGGGCTTGAGCTTGTCCACGTGCGGCGCGAGGTGCCGCCGCAGGGCCTCCGTCGTGACCTCGGCCGCCTCGGGGTCCCCCAGGTCACGGATCAACAGGCGGAGTTGCAGCCCGTACGCCTTCAGGGTGTACGGGGACAGGCCCTCCTGCTTCCTCTGCGCCAGGTATGCCGCCAGCGCCCCCGACAGACGCACGCGCGTTCCCTCCCCTGCTGGGAGGATAGCACGTCTGGCGGATTACGTCCACGCAGTTGGTCAGATTGCGCGGACGCCTGCCCCCGTTAGCGACGGATCAGAGCCGTTTGTGCGGGAACGATACCTCGGTATCCGAGGCCGGCAGGTACACTAAATCGCTCGCCTCCACAATGTGCCATACCAATGCATACGGCACGCTGAGAGCCGTAGCGCAATCCTGCACGGTCTTCCCCTCGTTTTGCGCGAACCACCCGAGGACCTCCTGAAACTGCTTGCGGTAGAGCTGCTCAAACCCCGAGCGTGTGTATACGCAGCCCATCACAGCACCTCCAATACCCATACATTATCCTGGCCGGAAGTAGGCAACGACGTGCCGGTGGCAACGCTAACGACCAGAGTATCGCCCGGAGCGCCTATCTGGGGCGTTGTGAGAGAGTCCCACTGGGCTGCATAGCCCCCTGCGATATTCGCCACGCTGTTGAAGGAGGGTGCGCGAACGTGAGCCGCATCGCCGATCTGCCCACTGTTGACCGGGATTAGGCTGTTGTTCCACACAAAGACCCCGACGGTACAATACGGAATAGGGGATGCGTTCCATCCGCCCGCCGAGTCGGGACCTACGATAACTAAGCGCAGTTTGGCGTTTGGGTGCAGCCCCGTATAGTAGTAGTAGTAGGTCGTAGATGCTGTAGTAAGGTCGGTATATGGGATAGACAGTACCTTCCCCAAACTGTTCGTCGCGTTTGGCGCAATACTCCCCACCAGCGACATGGCGGGGGCGCCCGCCGTCTGGACGGTGGCCTTCAACCCGACCGTCGCCCCGCTGGCTGGCGCACTGGCGAACACCAGGCTGACGCCGACCGTCGGCAGCAGCCCGCTGGTCAGGGGGATGGTGTAGGGCGCCGCCGCCCCGGTCGCCAGCCCAGCAGCGGCGATCGGCACCGTGTAGGTCAGCGTGACGGGCAAACCGCCCACCACATCCGAGAGCGTGAGGGTCGCGGCGGTGATCGTCTGACCGCTGCTGTTGGCGATGGCGAGCGTGACCTGCCGAGCGTCTAGGACCCCGCCGCCCTGGTCGGGCACGATAGCGGCCAGCGTCGGACCGAGGGTCGCGGCGAGGGTTGTGCTCGTCCCGTTCCCCGTGACCGAGCCCGTGAGAATCGGAGCGCCCGCGAGCACAGTTACGCACCCCCCATGGCGCGCCGCAGCGCGTCGTATGCCGTCTGAGCCGCCCCCAGGGCGCTGCCGAGACGAGTCATGGCCTGCTGGGCTGGGTCCGGGGCTTGCGCGCGTCCTGGGGCCTCCCGGGCCGCTACCGGGGGCAGCCACATGCCCCGCAGGGCCGCGGCCTCGTCCACGTCCACCCGTCCGCCGTCGGCCGAGCCCACCGCCTGCCACAGCCGGGCCGGGGTGCCGTCGATGGCCTGGGCGCGCCAGGGGGGCACGAGGTCCCCGCCGGCCCCCTCCCATGCCGCCACCCACAGGGGGGCCCCGGCGACGGCGGCGCTGGCCGCGCGCGCGACGCGCAGGGCGTCCGCGAACGCCACGGAGCCCGACGCCGCATAGAACGCCGGGTGGTAGCCGGCCTGGGCCACGCCCTCCGCGTACCCGACCAGGTACTCGGCCGTGGGGTGCCACGGGGCCTCGATGTCACCGGGGAGCATGCAGCCCGCCGGGTAGCCGATGCGGTGCGCGTCCTCGGCGGCGAGGGCGGCCTGCACCGCGCCCGTGGGCCGCCCCTCGGCCACGTCGCGTGCACCCGCGTGATTCCACACGAGCAGGACGGCGCAGCCCCGGGCGTGCAACAGGTCCACCTCGGCCCGGTCGACGGGCGTAGCCGCGCCGCCGCCCGAGCGCAGGTAGCGCGCCCACCAGCGCGGGGGCTGTTTCAGGGCCGCCGTCACCTGGTCATAGAGCGCTGGGGTCACCGGGGACGCGGAATCCACGCCGAGGAACATCACGCACCCCTCCGCAGCAAGGCCTCGATTCGGTCGCGCTGGGCGTCCGCTGCCCCCTGCATGGCGAGCATGCGGCGCTCCATCGCCTCCAGCCGGTCCACCACCCGGGCTTCGTGGGCGGCCCGCGCCTCGCCCGCGCGGGACAGCACGGCCTGGCCGACGGCGAGGACGGGGAGGAGAAGCAACTGCAGTAGATTCACGTAGAACAGCATCACCGGATAGGCGGGGGCTGTGTCTAGCCCGACGCGCGGCGCGCCGTACATCCACAACGCAAGGACCGCGACCATGGCATACAGGAGCCACATGCTGCTGGCGACGCGCGTAATCGCCGCCGCGACGCGCTCGTTCACGCTCACGGCGCCCCGCCCCCCGACCACAGGTGCGGCAGGGCACGCACCAGGTCCGCCCCGCTCGCCACCATCGCGATGATCCACGCGACCCACTGCCACCGCCGGCCATAGGTCGCCACGCGCCTGCCCGCCCCCTCGGACGCCTGGGCCGCCCGCGTCGCGTCGAGCGAGTCCAGGCGCACGCCGTGGGCTGTGAGCGTCGCCTCCGCCGCGCCCATGCGCCGCGTGAGGTCCGCGCCGACGACCATCTGCGCGTCGAGCCGCTGCAGGATGGCGGCGTGCGACGCCGTGAGCGTGCCGCTGAGCTCCCCGATGCGCTGATGGAGGGAGGTAAACCCCTCGGCCATGGCCTGCTGGAGATGGTCGATGTCGGTCTCGGCGGCTCGCAGCCGGCCGTCGTCTGGCAGCATGGCGTGGCCTCCCGGGCCGTTAGATTTGGGCGACGACGCGGGCAGATGTGCAATACCCGGTGGCACCCGAAACCCACAAAGTTAGTGCGTAAACATGCCCTGCCGTTAGGCTGATGCCACCAGACCGCAGCACAGTGGAAATGGTGGTGCTTGTGGTGCTTACAGTAGAACCCGACACGAAGGCTCCGGCTGTTGCATCCCAGAGGCCCGCGTAGACGGTATCTCCTGCCGTGCCCTGGTAGACGGCAGCCTCGAAATAGTAGGTAGCGGAGCCATCGACGTTGCCCACCTGAGCGGGAACGACTCCAACCGTCCCGCCAGCCGAGGTCGAAACGCTGTCGAGCGCATAACTTCCCGAGCTTGTTGCACAGGCCAGGGTAGCGACCTCCACCTCCATCGTGCCGCCCAGGCTGCTTGCCGTGCTGGCTCTCCCCGAGAGCGCGCCCACGAATGTCGGGGCAGTGACGTTGCCGGCAAAAGCTCCAGTACCGGCAAACTGTGCATCTCCGCTGCCGTTGATCCAGGCCTTGCTGCCAGTTGTGTCGCCGAGGGAGATGAGTGGCGATCCCGTCGCGGTTTCTGGGTATCCAGCGTACAGATTGCCTGTGGCCGCAAAGTTTGCACCGTTGAGGAACGCCCCGCCGTATCCGCCGCTGATGGACAGGAGACCAAACGAAACGCCAGTAGGTACGCTGGAGGCGGCCGTGCTGAAGTAGGCGCCCGCCCCTGGCACCGAAATGCGCGCCCCGAAGGAGCCCCCGCCAGAAGCCGTAAGGTTTCCACTGCCGTCGTCCAACGTATTGTTGGCAGTGCTTACAGTACCATCGCGGCCAACGCCAAACAGCATCCCGCTAAGGCCATACGGAGCAGCGGTTCCAGTAAGCGCGTAAACCCGAAATGCTGTACCGACGCCAGTGGAGTTATAAGCATTCGCTACAACGTCTACCTCGGAATTGCCAGCGGTCAGGTTCCAGCCGATAAAGGAGTTATTGTTGTCAAACTGCGTGGCGCCGTTCAGGTTGCCCTGAACAACAAACGCCCGCGCTACGTCGCCCAGCCCACCACTGGTGCCAGGGCCGGGGACCGCGTTGACTGTCCCGGAGACGTTCATATTTCCAGAGCCGTCGTCTAGGGTATTGTTCTGCGTCTTGACAGTCCACGCACCGCCAAGCCCAATACCAACCTCCTTGTCCGTATAGTCCGACACCAGCACGCCGTAGTAAGATGTGCCATCGTACACGAACAGCCCAAGGTCGGAATTGGGCAGGAGGAAGTTACTGGCGGCCTTGCGCTGTATGTAGTAAGACTGCGCGTTGGTGCCGGTTCCGCCCGCATTGCTGTCGAGGTCAAGAGAAACATCGCCTGTGTTGCTGGCGGTAAACGGGAACTGCGCCCCGGCGTTGAGGCTTGCTAGGCCCTTGAACGTGCCCAGATTTGCTACCATGTTCCCGTCGGTGTCCACCGTGAAAACAGAAGAGGCGCCCACGGGATTGTATGCGTTGATCATGTACATGGCCGTATTGCCACTGGGGCTGACCAGCTTCAACAGGTCGGCTGTGCCTGTCGCATACGCGGTCAGCGTGGCGCCGATGGTGGCGGCGCTCGGTTGTGTGACCGAAAGGCCGCCATTGAGTGCGACCGCGCCGGAGAAAGCCCCCGTCGTCGCGGAGAGCCCCGCCGTGGCGGCCACGGCCCCCGCCTGGGTCACGGTGAGGAGGTCGGCCGCGCTGGCGGTCATGAGGTGCCAGATCCCCGAGGAATCCACGCGCTGGACGGCAGAGACACCCGCCGAGCCCGTCCAGCCCGAGAGCCAGAGGTTCGGAGACGAGGCCGCACTGCCCGACTGTGCCGCCTGGACGATCAGGGCCGCGTTCTGCAGGGTCTGTTGGCCGGTCCAGACATTGGCGGCGCCGAGGATGCCGGAGCCGGCGGAGAGGGAGCCCGTGCTGCCCGTGCCCGTGATGCCGGCGGAGAAGGTGGGGAGCCCGCTGTATTTCGGCGTGCCGGCGATGGTCCCCGCGAACGTTCCGCCGGTCCACGTCGCCCCGCTGACCGTTCCGCCGGAGATCGTCCCGCCGTTGGTCAGCGTCTGGCCGGCGGGCAGCGTCGCGCCCGCGCCGAACGTGACGGCCGTGCCCGTGGTGTTCGCGCTCGGCGCCGTCGCGGCCCCGAGGTTGGCGTCCGTGGTCGAGTCGGTCCATGAGGTGGTGGTGTTATCGCTGATCTGGAAGTCGAAGTAGAAGGTCGCCCCGCCAGCCTTGGTCCGGTAGACGCGCCGGCCGATGGTGCCCGTCGGGCCGATCGGGATGGCGGTTAGGTCCGCGTTCTGGGCCGAGAGCGTCACGGTGGTCGACGCCGTGCCCGCCGCCGTCTCGCCCGCGACGTGCAGCGCGCCCGTCCCGTCCACGGTGCCCGTGATGAAGGTCACGAGCCACTGGTAGGCGCCCGTCAGGTTGCCCGACCCGGAGGCCGCCGCGGCCGTAAGCGCCCCGGGGGCGGCGATCGGCGCGAACCAGGTCACCGGGCCGGCGTCGGCCGTCCCCTGGAGGGCCGAGACGATCTGGTCGATGTCCTGGGCATAGGCCGTATCCGTATTGGCGACTGCATAGAGACTGAACGTCGACGCCATCGCCGCGCCTCCCGGGGCGTTGCGTTATGGCGATAGCGTCGTCAGGAGGTCGAGCAGGGCTTCTGCCAGGTGATCGTCGTCGAAAGCCCCGATGTCAGGGTGATGCTCTCCATCAGGTGGCCCCACATGTTGCCGCCGGCATCGAATAGCCCGACCTCGGTGTAGGTTCCCGCGTTGTTCGCGGTCCCGTAGTATTGGCACACCCAGTGAGCCGTCTGGGGCGAGCCGCTCTCCTGGCCCATCGTGCTGACCTGCTGCAGCGTGGCCGCAACGGGGGCGAATAGCCCGGTGTCGGTGTCCGACGGCGTGCCCGATCCCGTACCGAGCTCCATCATGTTTGGCGGTGGCGTCGGGTTGTAGCCCGTGTTGTTTCGCCCGGTCATCCAGCCCGCCACTGTGGCCGCCGCATAAACGGTGGTCACGTTTGGCCGCCACCCCGAGTCGTAGACGACCGCCCCGCCGGGGTCCATGGTCACGATCCGCACCCTGCCGTGCCGCAGGGAGAGCCCGCCGCCGCGCACTCGCCGCCCGCGCCTCATCATGCCAAGCTCGCCTCCGCATAGGCGGACGATCCCCAGACCATGGGGCCGCCCGGAGTCGTGGCAGTGGCGGCATCGGGCCCGAGGCCGATCGCGTCCGAGAAGGCCGACAGGAAGTTGACGACCGCCTGCACGCCGACCGCCTTGACTTGACCGACGATGGCGGCGATTTGGGCCTGCGAGTACACAAACCCCGCAGGGGGGTTGGTGGGATAGGTTACGTCCACCCCGGCCTGCCCCGGGCCTGTATCGGCGGCCGTCACGGTATAGCCGAGGGCGGCGAAGAGTTGCTCGATCGCCACGTTGTTCACCCGCGGCTCCAGCGTGGTCCCCACGAGCCGCGCGGCGAACAGGCTATCCGGCTCGCCAGCGTGGCGGGTGATGCCCAGGGATGCGGCCCACCAGTCCAGCCACATGCCGACCGCCGATCGTATGTTGATCTGGGCGATCGCCGACTGCAGGTTGCGTCGGCGGGACTCCAGACTGCGCGCGAACACCGCGAGCAGTTGCCAGAGGGGAGCCGTCGCCAGGCTCAGGGTGACGGGCAGCGGGCCGGCCTGGACGCCCCCGGTCTGGCCTGGCCAGAGGAGGAGTTCCGCGGGGCCGTCCCGCAGGACGGTCGCGGTGATGCCCGGCGGTACCAGGCCCGCGACCTGCTGGACTGACAGCCCGTGCAGGTCGATCGCCACACCCTGCGGGTTGGCGGTGGTCGCGTAAACCCCGAGGACGGCGGCCGAATACGCCGGGGCGGCTGATAGGTACAGCGCCAGGTCCGATAGGGCGGCGGACCCCTCTCCTGATGCTTCCAGCAGCAGCGCGGGCATTGCGTCGGGGTCGTGCCCGGCGCCCACGGGGATGTGAGCCAACATGCGGGCGATGGCCGCATTCACGCCGTCGCCCCCTCACGGCTGCTGGCACAATACGATCGTGTAATCACCCGGGGCGAGTGTCACGCTCGGCGCCGGGGTGATCTGCAGGTACGGACCGGCCCCCGTGGTTCCCCCCATGGAGCCGGCCGCGCCCGCGGGCACTGCGTCCGGCGAGTCGGTCACCGTCTCCCAAGTCGCCCCGCCGCCGTTGGTGGTCCACGCGTAGATGATCGCCTGGGGCGGTGCGCTCGCGGTCACGACGGCCCACGAGGTGGTGGCGCCGCTCGTGTCGTTGACGAACCATGCCCGCGCGCGGGCCGCGATCCACGACGCCGAGAGGTCCACGTATACGGCCGCCCCCGCCGAGGAGCCGGCGGCCGGGGTGACAACCGTCCATTTGGTCGGCGGGACCGCCGATGGCATCGATTGCTGGCCCGATCCCCAGCCGACCGGCACGTAAACGCCGGCCGCGTTCCTGAGCCAGGGCTCTGTGGGAACCACTAGCGCGCCGTTGCTGTCCGAGTTGATGAGCGTGGGCGCGCCGTTGAGAAAATACAGTTGACCAGCGGACGCTTGCGGGATCGCCACGCCCCACCCTCCCTGTCTTCAGGGGACTAGCTGCGCGAGCGTGATGGTGCCGGGGACGTACAGGTTGCCGGGGATCGTGGCGGTGTTGGCCGACGGAGGGGACGCGGCGCCGGACGCCGGCAGGGCCGTGAGCGTGGTCTCCGCGCCTGATCCCGAGGCGTCGAGGCCCAGGGTGCTCGATCCCGCGGCGGTGGACAGGTAGTAGTTCACGCCCGCCGCCCCGAACGGCAGGGCCAGCGCGGCGACCTGGATCGCCTGGCCGGCCGTCAGGGCGACGGAGGCGGTCGCCGATGCCTCGGTCTCGCCCCAGATGTTCGTCCAGGTGTATGCGACATCGTAGGTCCCGGCGGCCAGGGCCGTCGCCGGGCTCGGGCTGGTGGCGGTCAGCGTCGGCGCCGTGCTCGGGTTGCCGACGCTCGGTGTGGCCGGGAGCGAGGCGGCCGGCGCGGAGACCGTTGCGTCCTGCACCCCGGGGGTCCGCAGGATCGCCCGGAGCAGGGCTGAGACCGACAGGCCCTGGCCGATGTCGAGCGCCGCGAAAAAACCCTGGATCGTCGTCGTGACGGGGCCCGTGACCATCGCCAGGGTGTACCCCGGGACGGGCAGCACCGCCGCGGCCACGTTCACCGCGTCCCCCAGAGCGGCGTAGACCGCCGTCGGCACCCCCATCGCCTTATACCCGATGTGCGCGCCGGCCGCGTCCGTGTACCCGTTCACAACCTGCTGCGTCTGGGAGAGCAGGGCGGAGGACGGGCTACCGCTCGAGCCCCAGATGTACACGACCCCCTTCCCGGGGGTCGGCGTGTAATCCAGGCCCAGGGCCGCCGTCACCCGCTCGGTAATGTTGCCTGCGGCGTCCGTGACGTAGGCGGTCAGCGCCCCGACCTCGACGGCCGCTGAGTCGCCGCGGTGCAGGCTGTTCTGCTTGTTGGACAGCCGCGCCTGCGTTTGCGTCTGCGTCTCGGCGTCCGCCCCGGGGGTGATGGCCTGACCGCTCGCGTTGGTGACGGTGACGCCAGCGACCGGCGACACCAACTGCGTGATGGTCCCCGCCGGAACATTCGTCCCTGATCCCGCGGTCTGGCAGGTCGCGGTCACCTGCGCGCTGCCCGGCGTCCCGCCAGACGCCGCGGGGACGGTCAGCGCCGAGTCGGTGGCCCATTGGAGCGTGGACGACGGCACCTGCGCCAGCGTGCCCGCGGACAGCGTCTGCGCGGCGCTGGAAGCGTTGCTGAACGTCAGCAGGTAGACGGAGGCCACGGCCGGCGCGGGGGTAACGCCCCAGATGCCGTAGCCGGCGTTGAGCTGCGCCGCGCTGGCGAGGCTCACGCCCTCCGCGTCCAGCCGCGCCCCCTCGGCCCCCACGGCATCCAGGAGGGATCGCACCAGGCTCCCCGGGTTGAGGTTGGAGACCTGGCTGGTGGCGGAGAGCAGCGCGGCGATGGCGTCCCCGGTGATCTCGGCCGCGGTCTTTGCCACGGGCGCCCCTCCCTCAGCCGAGGATCGGCAGCGTCAGCGACTCCCCCTGGAGCACCAGCGGCGGCCCCGAGGTATGGACGAAAACCTGGGCGGAGAATGTCAGGACGTTGCCCGCCACCGTCGCCGCGACGCCCTCGACGTCCGCGACCTCGGGCAGCGCGAGCAGCGCCTGCCGGACCCACGTCGCCCACTTGACGGACCGAGGCGGCGCCCCCACGACCTGATGCAGCCGCGAGCCGAACGACGGCGCGTTCGGCAACGAGCCGGCCTGCGTGAGGATGGCCGCGCGCAACCGCTGGGCGAGCACGGCCGGACCCTGTACCACCGCCAGGTCGCCGCCGGACCAAGTCGCCGGCATCAGGGCATCAGACCCGAACACGTCCGTCGTCTCGCCGCCCGCCGTGATGACCATGCCCGACACCGCAGATGTGCTGCTCACCGGCAGGTACAGGACCTGCCCCGGCATCAGCACCTGCGTCCCGCCGATCGGCGTCGGGCTGTAGAGAAGGAGCGATGCGCCCTGCGGGTAGGCGTTCTGCAGCGGCACCCGCAGCACGAGCGTCGAGCCGTCGTACGACTGGATGACCTGGGCCTCGGCCGTCACGCCCGCGGTGCTGGATGCGGCGAGGGCGACCGTATAGCCGGCCTGCCACTGCTGCTGGCTGACCGATAAGGCGAACGAGTCCGCCCCCGCGGCCACCGCCTCGGGCAGCGTTGCGGCCTCCATCGGCAAGCCGAACGCCTGTACGGGGTCCAGGGTGAGGTAGGGCGGGACGAGGTTGTTCATGGACACGATCACGGGCCACAGGGACGGGTCGCCGAGGAGGGTCTGCGCCAGGGCGTCAAGCCCGCGCTCCACGTCGGGATCCGTCAGGATGCGGGGTGCGCCGATCACGCCGGAAAGGTCACCCCCTGCAGCAACTGCAGTCCCGTGGCCGCGGGGTCCAGGGGCTGGTAGTAGCCCTGCGCGTCGTCCCACGCCTGGAGCGTGATCAGCGCGGAGACCGCGGCGGACGAGAGTTGCAGGGCCGCGGTCCCTCCAGGGGACAGGCTGGCGAGCCGCGCCATGGTGCCGACGCGGTGCGCGGAGAGTGCCAGGCCCGAAACGTAGAGGACGGCCGGGACCTCCTGCGGGATCTGCCCCTGCACCCACCCCAGGGCCTTCGCCGCGCCCCGGGCAACCTCGCCCAGCCGGCGGAGACCCTTGGCGTCGAGCAGCGGAATCGCCGAGACCGCCTGCCGCGCTGCGGAGACCCAGGCCTCGCAGACCGGGTAGGCGCCCACGGCCTGGTCGAGGGCCGCCAGGGACACCGCCTGCGAGGGAACCGACTGCGGGTGGGCCAGCACGCTACGCGCCCCCCTGTTGCGGGACCGGGGGAATGACGAGGAGTTGCCCGACGAAGATCAGTTCGGGTCGCGGGATGTGCGTGCCGATGGCGCGGGATGCCTGGACGATCTCCGGCCACAGGCTGGACGATCCAAGGAACGCCTGCGCGAGGCTGTACAGTGTGTCGCCGGCCTGGACCGTGTAGATCAGCAAGGGGGTCTGGGTCAGGGCGACGGCCGCATGAGCGGCGGCCAGCGCCTGCCTCCCCGGTCCGTTCAGCCCCGCCGCGCCCATGCCGTGTACCTCCTAAGCGAACGACGCCACCCGGCCGGGCGCCAGGTCCAGGTACGTGGCCACGGGATCCGCCTGCCCGCCCGGCGCGGGCCCGTCCGTCAGGTCCGCTTCGACGATCAGGTTGAGCGTGTAGCGTTTGACCATCGGATCGGTGTGGCTCTGCTGCACACGCATGTTGGTGATCGGCTTGACCCGCCACGCCCGCCCGCCGGCCTCGTCGTAGATCGCCATCTCGGCGCCCGCCGGGCTCGTGTGTCCGTGTTCCAGCCCGAAGTAGTACTGGAGGATGTCCCGGTAGAGGTGGCGTGCCGCCTGCGGGCCGTTCACCGGGTGACCGTTGTACCGCCCCAGCGGGCTCTCCCACGCCGTGGTGCCCGTCAGGACCAGTTGCGGCACGCCGAGCCCGTAGTCGTCCGTGTACGCCCCGGTGATCGTCTGGATCAGGGTCACGCGCAGGTCGTAGGTATCGTCCTCGTCTGGGTTCGCCGGCAGTTGCAGCGCGTGGTCCGGCCGCTGCCCAGCCCGCCCGACCTCGATCAGGACAGGGGCGCCCACCGCTACCGTCTGCGTCGGGTCGGGGATGCGCTCCGCCATGGCCGCCACCTCACGACGCGCTGACCTCCACGGACCCCCCGGTGATGGTCCCGGTATACGTGCCGCTGCTTGTCGTTACCGTGATGGCGTCGCCCTTGCGCGCCACCGGCTGGGCCGTGGCCGCGGTCCCCAGGACCAGCGGCTGCCCGCTTGCCGCGGTGACCGTGACGGCCCCCGCGGCGGAGATCTCGACCGTGGCCCCCGAGGAGTGCCGCAGGACCATCGCCTCCGCCGTCCCGCTGGCCGGGGGAGCCCACGCGGGATTCTCGCTGGCCATGTCGTGGAGCGCGGTGGAGGCCCCGACGCGCCAGTAGCTGCCGTCGGGCCAGTGCGTCTCCGTGGATCCATCAGGCGTGATGAGCGACCAGACCCCCGACTCGTGGCGCTTCACCGCCAAGCCGAGGGTGGCGAAGATCATTTGCGAGGCGACGGGCGGCTGGACGAAGCCCAGGACGCAGACGGACCGCGCGTTGCCCTGCCAGGACGCGACCACGCAGTACAGGTCGGCCGTGCCGGACGGACCGGGCACGTCCCACGCGCCGTCTGGTGACGGCAGGGGGTTGGCGGGATCGAACGTCGGCAGGTAGACCTCGCCGACGGCGGTGCCCAGCGACCACGACGCCACCGGGACGCGGGGGTACGTGCCGCCCTCCGCCAGAGTCACGTCAACCGTGCCGTCCTCGTGCCGGTCCACGATTTTGCCCAGGTAGATCCCGGGCATGCCCCCGGCGAGGCCCTCGCGCCGCGGGTACAGGGCGTGGTGGTTCTCCAGGGCCGCCTGCGGCAGGTGGCCGCCTGTTGGCGACCCGCCGATGCGCGACTCGCGCATTACGCCTGCCCCCTCACCAGCCCCAGCGTCGCGGTCCACTGCGGGTTGCCGGCCCCGAGGAAGTCGAACTGCTCGTCAACCGTCTGCAGGTAGGCCGTCAGGCCCTCGTCGGCGATCCGCACGTACCGCCCCGGGATGAACTCCTCTGAGCCGTGCGCCTGCAGCGAACCGGAGGCCAGCGTCTCGTTGTGGCCCTGGGTCCGCTCCAGGTAGTAGGCGAACTCGTTGGCCGCCTCCTGCGGTGGTTGCGCCCGCTTGTTGGCCCCGGTGGTGAACGGCGTCACCAACGGAGCGTCCACCAGCAGCGGCCGGAAGCCGAACCGCAGCAGCGACGCCTTCTCTACCAGTGGGTTCTTACCCCTGACCACGTAGGCATACTGCGTGAATCCCACCATGGGGGCGAGGTCGGACCAGACGAAGAAGTAGTTGTACACCTCGTTATCCGAATAGCCCAGGTCCTGCCCCTCGGCGAGAGCGAACCGTGCGTCCGTTGGCCCCAGGATCGGGGACACCGCGGGCGATACCATATTCCCCGCTGAGTCCTTGAACGGCGCGATGCGGTAGGTGACGACCGGGGCGTCTGGCGCGTCCCAGACGAAGCATTCGCCCAGCGGGGCGCTTTGGAAGTAGCGGAACAGGTCCCAGAAGGATCCCGTGTACGGCTCGACGACGAGGAACGGGATGCCGAAGCGGTCGGGGATGGTGACGTCCATCCGGTAGTCCGGCGCGGGGATACCCGTCGCTTGGCGGAACGCCGCGAGAAACGGCCGCATGAGTCCGCTGCTGACGGCTTCGGCCATCTGCCGCACCGTGGAGACATCGGGCGGAATGTGGTAGCGCAGCGTGAGGCCCCAGGCCTGTTCCAGTGCGGCCATCGGGTCCGTCTGCCACACGTACTTGACCTGGTTCATGCCGAAAATCTTGGTGTAGTCCAGGCCATTGAGCGTCACGGAGCGCGTCGGGCCGCCCTGCGCCCCGATGCTGAACGCCTGCATGGCGTTGGTGATGAATCCCCGCATGCGGATCGGCAGGCGGCCGTCCGGCTGCGTCGCGCCGTTGCTCGCCCGGATCTCGACGTAATCCATCGGCCGCACGCGCTCTGCCCAGGAGCCGTCGCGGTACTGGCGGGCGGTGAGCGTCAGCGCGAACGTCCCGGGCGAGCCGTCCGTGCTCCGGTGGATCTGCATGGTCACGAGGTCCGCCGCGGTGTCGGCGGCGCTGAAGCGGCGACCGCCCCCCGTCCAAATCTCGACCGTCGCCTGCGGGCGGAGCGACTGGACGACGATCGGGCGCACGCGGGGACCCCCTTACAACCGCCGCAATCGCGCAAACGTTCGCTTGCGCGGACGGGCCGGCGGCGGCGAAGATGGCGGCAGTTGGCAAAGGGGGCGCGTGCGATGGGCGCGGGGCTGTTGGTCCTGCTCTACGTGGGGCTACTCTGGGCCCTCCCCGCCTACGTCGCCGAGCGCATCGGCGAGGGGAAGCAGCGCCCCGGGCTCGTCTGGTGGGGCATCTGCCTGGGCTGGGCGGGCGTCGCGGTCGCGGCCTGCATGGCGGACGGCGTCGGACGCGACGCGGGCCGCTGCCCGCACTGCCTATCGCTGATCCCTCGCCAAGCGACCCGCTGCAGGCACTGTGCCGGGGCCGTGACGCCGCTGCCGCCAGACCGTTAGCGGGCTAGGCGTCGGGAGGGGCATGCGCCGATGGTCGATCACGCGGCGGTCCCGTTGGTGATCATCTGGCTGTGGGTGGCGCCCGTGCTCTTTGCGCGCGTGATCGCCGAGGCGAAGATGCGGCCGGGCCTAGTGTGGTGGGGCGTGTTCCTCGGGTGGGTCGGGGTCGCCGTCGCGGCCTTCATGCCGCCAGGCATCGGGCGGTCCCCCGTCCGTTGCCCGCACTGTCTTACTCTTGTGCCGCGGCAGGCGACGCGTTGCGCGCACTGCGCGTCCGAGTTGGGCACTAGGGCAGTGTCGCCGTAGACGCGGGGACCCCGGGGAGGGAGACGCGGTGTCTGGAGCGAGTGCTGCGGGCCCGATAGCGGTCCTTGTCCTGCTCGCCATCTTCCTGTGGCTCGTTCCTGCCGTCCTTGCCTATCAGGTCGGCGAGAAGAAGCGCCGGCTCGGGCTGGTCTGGTGGGGTGTTTGTCTGGGATGGATCGGCTTGGCCATCGCGGCCATGGTCGGCGACGGCATCGGCCCCGACGCCCAGCGGTGTCCGCACTGCAAGTCGCTGGTCCCGGGGGACGCCACCCGCTGCCGGCACTGTGCGGGAGAATTGCGGTCGCCTCTGCACGGCGCGGGCTAGCGCAGCCCCCGTCGCGGGTCTGGCACCCCCGCTCGCTTCATCACCGCCCCGATGGCCTGGGCCAGGGCGTTGATCGTCTGCTGGCTCAGTTCGACGGGGCCCGTCCCCGCCGTGGGCGCCGCGCCAAAGCCCGACGCCGCGGCGCCCGTGATGTACCGCTCCACCTGTGCGGCGTAGGTTGGCCCGCCGAGGGCGGACTGCTCCTGTTTCATCCAGCCGGGGCGCTGGTATGGATGAGCGCGGTAGTAGGCCATCATGCCGGCCAGCGACGTGCTGTGCGACTGGCGCATCGCCGCCTCGACCGCGCCCGGGCCGGCGTTGTACGCGGACAGGATCAGGCCCAGGTGCCCGCTGAGACGGGGCATCTGGGACAGTTGCCTCAGGTACTCGGATCCGTAGTAGAGCGACTGCCAGGGGGTCAGGTGCCCGACCATGGACCGCGCCTTTGCCGCGCTCCATCCGGTGACGGACGCCAGGGCCGGCGCCGTCAACTGCATCAGGCCGCCCGTGGCAACGTCGCGGTGGCCCCCGCTTTCCAACTGCATGACCCCGGCGATCATCGCGGCCGGCATCCCCGTCATGCGAGACACCAGGTTGACGCTGGATGCCCAACGCTGCGCGCCGGGGACACTCAGGGCCTGCCCGGAGGCTGCGGCCCGACCGGCTTGCCACGCGCGCTGCGCCGCGTGGGCCAGCGTGGCGGGCGCGTTGCCGACTGCCTGGATGTCGTTGGCGACGCCGCCGGCCGTGTTGCCCATCGCCCACTCGGCCAATCGCACCAGAGGGGCAATGTCCGACCCCAGCCGTTCCAACTGCAGGCGGAGGTTCTGCAGGGCCTGCGTGTTCTGCTCCACCGGCGTCAGGATCGTTGCCGGGTGCTGCACCATCGCCGCCGTGAGCGCGCCGCGCGCCGCGGCTACAGGCCCCTGCGATAGCGCGTGCATCACGTGCGGGGTCAGGTAGTGCGCCCCGCCGTGCATCCGGTACCACGCCGCGAGGCTGCGCAGGGTCGCCGGGCCAAGGGCCCCCGCCGCGGACCCGCTCGTCGCCTGGTGGAACAGCCGCCCGAGCGCGCCCCCTACGTCCTTGCCGAGGGCGCCCCCACCGAAGGCCCCGAGCAGGCCCCCCGCCACGCTCGCCAGCCCGAAGGTGAACGGGTCGAGCGGCGCCGCCAGCGCGGCCCCCGCGAGGGCCCCGCCCCACCCGCCGGCACCTAGCCCCAGGGATGCGCCGATCCGCTGGGCCTCCTTCGGGCCGCCCTTCCTGATGGCGGACAGGACCCCCAAGCCGGCCGTCGTGGCGGCCCCCGCGATGCCCAGCGACTGTGCCAGGTCGGCCAGAACGCTCGTCCCCGCGGTCCCCGCCACGTCCGATGCGAGGGCGCTCGTGGCCTCCGCCCCTCCCGTGGCCGCCTCCGCGGCGCCTGTGGCCGCACCGCGTCCGACCAGCCCCATGCGCTTCAGGATGGCCGCGGTGACGGTCGCCGACAGCCCCGCCCGCAGGAGGGTCGCCCCGATCCCCACGGCCGCCGGGCCCGCTACCGCGCCGATCCCGTGGGTGGCCTGGCCGGCCCCCGCGAGGACCCGCTGCACCCCGGCGACGACGGGGGCGACGTGACTCGCGGCTCGCGCCTTCTGCTGGGCGAGGGCCTGGGCCGCCGCCTGTTGGGACTCCACAGAGGACAGCCCCGACACGGGATGCGCCACCAGGGCACGGATCGCGGCGAGTTTCTGCTGCCCGAGGCTCCCCGTGAGGGAGGGCACCGCCCCGCCCCACTGGACGTACCGGGTCATGGCGGCCCGCACCCCGGCCGTGCTGTTGGCGTTGGCCACGTCGGCCGCCAACTGGTATTCCGCCGGAGAGAGGCTCGACAGCGACACGCCGGCCTGCTGGAGCAGGGCCATGGTCGCGTTGCCGCCGACCGACCACCGCCCCCCCGGCATCAGGACCTGGTAGAGGGCTTCCGCCTGTGTGGGGGAGATGTGCCAGAGGCTCGACAGGCCGACCATCTCGGCCGTGGCCGCCTGGTTGAGCGGCATGGGCGGCCCGCCGGCCGCCTCGCCCTTCATGAGACCGAACCGCGCCCCCGGATGCCAGCCCGCCAGCCCCTGCATGACCGCCTGCAGGTTCGTCAAGCGAGTGACCGGGTTCACGAACCCCGGCCCCTGGGTCTGGGCGACCAGGTACTCCCCGAGGCTCAGGCCCTTGCCCATGGTGCTCATCTGGACGAACTGGCCCACGTTGCCGAGCCCGGGGGACGCCATGCCCGACCCGATCTGGGCGAGCAGGTTCGCTCCGCCATACCCCTGCAGCGACCGATAGCCGCTCGCGTTCATCTTCGACGCCATCGCCGCGAGCGTGGACGCCTGCGGGACCACGACGGAACGGCCAGCGAGGCTCTGGAGCAACGTCAACATCGACGCCAGGACCTCGCCCTGCCGCCCCTGCATCTGGCCGCTGGCCACGGCGTTTGCGATGGTCAACGCGAAGTTGTTCCACGACACCGAGCCGATGCCGGTCGTCACGCCGAGGGACGATGCCACCGCCCGCGCCTCCGCGGTGCTCCCCACCGACATCCCCATGCCCCGGGCGTACCGGGCGGTGTTGGCGAGGACGTTCGCCAGCCCGCCGGCCCCCGCGGCGTAGCGCGACCCCAGGGCGTCCGCGAGGGTCTTCGCCGCGCTGGCCGTCTCCGACAGGCTCATGCCAACCGTGGTCCCGGCGCTCTCGACCCGCCGAGTGAATGTCGCCAGGCTCGTGGACGCGCCCGCGAGGGTCTTCCACAGGGGCGACAGCGCCATGCCCGCCTGGGTGTAGCTGCTGTAGCCCGACTCCAGGGCCCCCAGGCCCCACGCGATGCCCGCTCCAGCGGTCGCCACCGGGAGATACCGGCCGGCCGCGTTCGCCAGGGCCGGCCCGATGTGACCGGACCACGCCCCCCCGAGCCCTCCGCCGCCTCCGGTCCCGCCTGATCCACCCGCCCCCGCCGGGGGCGCGCCGGCCGCCGCGAGGGCGTCCTCCAGTTGCGCCGCGTACTGCCATGCCGCTTCCTGTTGGGCCTGCGGCGCCCCGCTGGCGCTCAGTCCGCGGGCGTACGCCAGGGCCTTGCGGTGCGACGCGGCGAGAACCGTGGCCGATGGACCCACGGGGGCGGCCTGTGCCGGCGCGGGCATCGCCGCCCGGGCGCGAGCCGTACCCCCCGACAGCCGCGCCTGCTGTGGCGACATGCCGGACGCGGGCCCGGCCCCCTGCATAGCCGCGTCGATCATGGGCGCCGCGGTGGGCCACTGCTCCTCGAACCACTGCCCCACGGCCTGCCCGGAGGGCATGCCGGACCCGCCCCCGCCACTCTTCGCGGGCGACTGCCCCCGCTGGCGGCCCTGCTGCGCCTCCCACCGTTCCCGCAGCATGCGGGCCGCATAGGTCCCATCCACCCCGCCGATACCCACGCCGCCACCTGTCCCGGCGGGCGCCTGCACGGGCCCGGGTTGCCCGCTTGCCGGGGCGGCCCCCGCTTCCCGGTGCCATGCGCGGGCCAATGCCCTGGCCCCTTCGGTGGCCGCCGCCGCCTCCTGGCGCGCGTTGAGCAGGTCGGCGCGGGCCTGGCTGACCGCGTCCACGGGCGCCCCGCCAACGACGGCACGCGCGGCGCCCGCCGGAGCCCCGGGGGGCTGTGGGCCGCGGTCCCACGGTATGGGGTTGCCGCTGATCTCCTTCGCCAGCCGGGCGATGGCCTCCATCTCCCGGCGCACGGCCTGGACGCCCGCAAGGTCGGCGGAGGTCCGGATCCTAATCTCGTGTTCCGTCTCCTCCGCCCCCCTCGCCGAATGCCGCCTCCGGATCCACGTCGGCCCAGCCTGCCTCCTGCGCGGGCTGCGGGGCGCGCGCCTTGGCCTTCTGCAGCATGCGCCGGGCCCGCTCCAGGAACTCCGCCGTGGGCTTCTGTCGCAGCGGCCGCCCCCGGCTGGCCCGGTCCACGTTCTCCCGATAGACCTGCTCCGCCAGGAACTCGAACTCGAACTCCTCTGGGGTCATGCCCCCCAGCCGCGGGTCTCCGCGCGGCAGCCCCCATCGCTGGCGGTACCAATACTCATAGGTCCCGGCGTAATCAGTCGCCCACTCCTGCCGATGCGTCCGCCACAGGTCGGCGAAAGGATGCGAGCCACTCCGATACCCCCGCATAGATGGCCTCGAAGTCGTCTTCCATGAGATCCCCGAAGTCGAAGCCTTCGGGGTCCCGCGCCACCGTCTTGGGGTCCTGGCACATGACGTTGAGCATGGCCCGCATGTCCGAGAGCCCCACCCCGTAGGAGAGCGCCGCCACCGGCAGGCTCTCCCGGTAGCGGGCCGCCAGGACGTCAATCTGCGTCAACTGTCGGACGCTGGGCCGTTGAAACACATAGACGCGGCCCCCGCGCTCCACGCGCTTGGAGAGGGCCGCGCTCAGCGCGTCAGCCACCCGGTATCACCTCGTTAGCTGATGATCGTCGCGTCCTGCGCCACCCAGGAGGCGTTATAGGTCAGCGGGTCGTTGGCGACAACCTCCAGTGAGTCCTGCTGGAACAGGGCATTGGTCACGGTCGCCACCTGGGTGCCGGATTCGTCCACGCAGGAGAAGGTCTGCGCGGGCGCCGTAAGGGCCCCGATCAGGCTGCCGGCCGGCGTGGGGGCCGCCCCCGAAAGGCCGTCGTTCGGCGGGATCGCCACCATGGCGGTGGCGCTGACCGTGACGCCGATCTGGGTAACGGGCTGGTCGACCCAGAAGGGCGTATTGATCTGGTAGACCGCCCGCCGATTGACCATGCGTGAGATCGTGAGGGTCTGGACCAGCGCCACGTCCTGCGGCTGGCCGCCGGCCCCGGGATTGATCTGGATCGTGATGTTGTTGCCGGTGTAAACCGGCACAAGGGTGGGGTCCGCCACTCATTCCGCCCCCTAGGCCGCGCCGGAGTAGGCGCGCGCGTACAGCGTCAAGGCGATGTAGTTGGCGGGGACCTCGAACGCCGCGCTGGCCGAACCCGTGATCTGGTTGCCCGAAGCGGAGAGGCTGACATCGGACGGCTTGGGGGTCGCGACGATGACGCCCTGACGCTTCCAGTACACGAGGCGGCCGTAGATGGCGGTCTGGGCGTGGCCGAGCGTGCGGGCGGTGATGGGCTTGCCAACGAATAGCTGCAGGGTCTGGTTCAGGTCCACGGTCACCGCGTCGATGGCCAGGCCCGTCAGGTTCTCGACCTTGTCGTAGGTGCCGGACTGCAGCCAGGTCGTGCGGTCCCACGACACGACGATGGTGCCGTTGCTCGCCTGGGCCAGGCAGGCGATGCCCCCGGCGTTGGCCTGAGCGACCTGCGCCGGCGTGAGGGCGACCTCCAGCCCCCCGGAGCCGATGGCCGTCTGCGTGAGCTTGCCGGTCAATGGCAGGCCGGCCCGTGCCCCGGCGACCTGGCACGCCACCAGGTACGGGGCGAAGGTCGTGGCGTTGCCGTTGTAGTCGGAGCCCTTGGAGCCGGGCCAGACCAGGGACGTGCGGTTGCTATTGAGTCCCGAAGCATAGGTCGTCTCGTCGGCCAGGGACATGCCCAGCAGGTCCCCGACGTACCCGCGCCGCGGCTGGCCGATGGACGCCATGTAGCTGCAGTGCGCGTCGTTATCGCTCCACTGGTAGGGAGGCGTGCTGGTGGGCGTGGCGGGGCCGCCGGCAACCGGGACCACGATGGAGATGCCGACGATGGACTGGGCGACCGTGTAGGCGTCGGTCCAGTTGCTGGTCGTGGCCGCGGGGGTCGTGCCCCCGGTGGCGTAGGTCCACGTCGAGGAGGTGGCGAGCGCGGTCGCTCCGGCAGCCCGCGTGGCGGTGAAGTACGCTCCGGTGCCGTTGATCCAATTCACGACCGCCGCCACGTTGGCGGTGACCGCTGTTGCCGTCGCCTGCGTGGTCCCCACGGTCACGGCCGACACGTTATCGAGCAGTGCGGGGATCGCCGTGCTCCCCGGCGCGACCAAGTCGTTCGGGTTGGGATCGGTGGCGGTCATGACCCAGCCGGCGAACTGGCTGACCTGGGCGGCCAATTGGCCGATGGTCATGGTGTTCGTGAAGGTGATGGTCCCGCCGGTATCTGAGGTCACGGCCGCGACGGTGAACTCGGTGTCCGTCACCGTATAGGTCGGCGACGTCCCGGTGCCCGTGTAGTAGAGGCTCGCGGCCTGCAGACCCACATTCGCCTGGCTGGCCGGCGGGTACGTCTGGCCGCCGGGCCCGACGAAGTCGGTCGCCAGGGTGACGTTGTATCCCGACGTGGTTCCCGCCTGCACCATCCATTTGGCGTCGTTGGCCAGCGTGCCGTATGAGGTCGTGGTCAGGCTGATCTCGGTGGCGGTGCCCGCCGCGTCCTTGATTGCGCTCGTACCCTGCGTGGCCGCCTCTGGGCGGATCACGGTGACGGACCCGGGCCCCTGAAGGCCGGCCCCGGGGCTGAACGCCAAGAGCGCGCCCTGCAACAGGTCCCCGCCCTTCAGCGCCTGTACGGCCTGCCCGGGGGACGACAGGACGATGGGCGTCTGGGGATCCCCGTCCGTCGCCGGGCCGATCAGCAGCAGCCCAAGGCCGGGGGCCACCGCGGGGGCCGTCAGGGCGTTGTCGTTGACGATGACGCTCGCCTGCGGGGTCACGACGTACTGCCCGTTGATGTAGGGCATAGCGGCACCTCCTGGGCGCTGCGGCGCGGCGTTGTCGGCGATTCAGGAGCCGGCGCTCACCTCCACCGCGACCGAGGCGCCCGCCGCCGTGTCCGCCACAGTGCCGGACCAGGTGTCGAGCCTGTCGGCCTCCAGGACGAGGACGCGGGCGAAGGGGTAGACGGAGTCGGCCATGCTGTTCGGCACGGGGGCGAACCCCGCGGCGGACAGCGTCTGCCGGTAGAGGAGCGCGCCGGCCGGCGGAGGCTGTTGGAGGCTGCGCCGCTGGGAGAGCAGCGCCCACCGCGCCAGGACCTCCAGCCAGAGGACCCAGTCCTGGTTGACGCCCAGGCAGGCAACGCTGTACCGCCCCCGGAGTTGCGTGGCGTACCCGTAGCTGCCGGTGCCCGCCGCGCCGGGGACCACCAGGCCGGACTGGCTGCCGATGAACCGGGCGCGGTCCATCTCCTGCTCGGTCTCGATCGTGACGGCGACGATGGGCGGCTTGACCTGCTGCAGGGGATAGCCGACCTCTACCGTCACGACGTTAGAGGCATTCGCCCACCAGGTCTCGATCGCGGACTGATTCGCCGTGGTCTCCTGGGCGTAGATCTCGGGCACCAGGGTCGCGGCGGACTGGCGGAATTGGCCGAAGGCTGCCTGGATGGCCGCCGCGATGGCCTTGTCGGGCATCGCCAGCACGCCGACCCCTCCTCAGTCGAGCCCCAGCGCCTGCAGCCAGCCGACGAATACCTCCTCCTCGACCTCGTCGCGCACGGCCGCCCACACGGCGTCCAGCAGCGGGTTGGCGGGGAGGGCGGGATACCACCAAGATGCGGGGTCGCTGCGGCTGCTCACGGTGCGCCACGTGCGAATGCCCTGCGGGGTCATGCGGATGCCCGACTCGGGGCCCGTGGTCCACGTGTAGTGACCGGCGCCCGTCGGGACGTTGAGCTTGCTGCGCTGGCCGATGTTGGTGCGGAAGTTGCGTACGCCCTGGATGAGGGCCATGGCCGCGGCATCCGACAGGCTCTCGGCCCGATGGCTGAACGGGATGCGGTTATACCGCCCGCCGGCCTTGGCCGGCTTGGAGCGCGGCCCGGCGAGGATGGCCGGCTTCATGTCCCGCGCCGGCCGCGCCTCCGTCGCCCGCGCGGTCATCCCGGCGTCGGCCCGCACCAGGACCTCGGTCTCGCCGCGCAGGTGGTGCTCCACCGTACGGGCGTATGCGGGCCAGTGGAGGGCTCGCGTCGTCCCCGGGAGCCTTGCCCCGTAGGCCGCGGCCTCCCAGGCGTTCGCCGCCGCGGTCCCCGCAAGGTCCATGGCTTCGCCGACCTGGCGGTACGCGGGGGCCTCGAAGTCCCGCAGCAGCCCGGACAGCCCCGATACATCAATGTCCAGGCGTAGCATCAGCCGCTCGCCACCATCTGGGAGATCGTCTGCAGGGCCAGGTGCCGCTTGCGCAGCGCCGTCCGCTGGCCGAGGTTGGTGCCGCGCTCGTACCGGACCTGGCCGGGCAGCCACGGCGACCACTCGAATTGGGCGTTATAGCGCACCGCATAGAGAGCCCCGGCGGCCGGTGCGCCGCCCCCCGTGAGCCAGGTGATGGTTTTGCCGGCGACGGAGAAGTCGACGCCCTGGACGTAGGCGGTCGACGTTCCAGTCACCGGGTCGACCGTGCCGCAGAAGAAGACCTCCTGGGCTCGGTAGGTGAGGGAATCGGATGCCGTGGTCCCGCGCGCGATCTCGTCGCCCTCGTAGGGCTCGCCGCGGGACCAGGTCGGCAGCACGATGTCCAGGATGCTGAGTTGCGGCGCGTGCGGCGGCTGGTCGGCGACCATGTCTCCCGGGATCAGTTCGCCGTATGCCTCCAGGGTCTGCCGCTGCGTGACCTGCGTCAGGACCATGCGGGTCGTGACTGGTGGATCAGGGTAGAACCGCCCGAGACCGCCGCAGGCCAGGCAGTTGATGTTGCTGGGACCGCCGGGCTGGTTCCCGCAGGGGCACGGCACGGCCCGATAGAGCAGCACGCGCTCGGCGTGTTGGCGGAAGAAGTCCTGGAAGTCGGCCGGCGGGAAGCGGCTGTTCCACACCCCGCCCGCCCCTCCTTAGAGCCGCTTGGCCGCGGCCTCCACGCGCTTGATCTCCTCGTCGCAGAAGTCGATGGCCTTCAGCGCCCGGTCCGCGACCTCGCGGGCCGCCTTCTTCGTCGCCTCGTCCCCGACGTGCATCGCGACGCGGAACTCCGCTTTGACCTGCGTCAGCGTGTTCCGCCAGCGTTGGCGCAGGCCGATCCACACCTCGCGGGACACGGCGGGATCATCCTCGGGCGCCCCCGCGCCGTCCGCCAGCGCGGCCTCGACGCGGGGATCCTCGGCGGGGGCCGACGGGGCTGCGGGGCCTGCCTTGGCGGCCATGGCATCGTCCTCCTCAGCGTTGCGTGCTCTCGACCAGCGAGTCGATGGACCCGGACGTGTAGGCGGTCACATTGAGCCGGAGCGAGCGGAACGAGCCAGTCACCGTGTAGACCCCCGGGGCGGTGATGGCCGCGCCCGACGCGGCGCCCGCAAGGACCGTCGGCGCCAACGGGAAGAAGGTCGCATTGTCCTGCGAGCCCTCCAGTTGGGCCGTGGCCGAGAAGGTCCCCTCGACGGTGAGCGTGTGGAGCGCCCGCGCGCCGGGGTAATGCAGACCCCCCGGCCGCACGTTGCCCGCGGTGTCCGTGGCGACCTGGACGCCCGTCGCCTGGGCGCCGGACGCCAAGATGGACCGCACCGGCAACTGGGCGCCGAACGCGCGGATCGTGACGTCGGTGATGGATCGGGTGGCAGACTCCAGGGACATGCGGCCTCACCTCCGCCCCTCAGAGGGTCCGGCGGCGGCGGCGCACGGGCCGGTCCATCGCCGGCCCCTCCGCCCCGCCCTCGTCCTCGGCGTCGTCTTCCGCCTCGATGCCCGCGGCCTCGGCGGCGTCGGCCAGGGCCTGGGCGGGCGACCCCTCGGGCGCCCTGGGCGCATCGGGCTCGACCACCCCGACCCCGCAGGACGCCAGGTGCCGTGCGTGGGCCTCGGGGAGTTCGGCATGCCCGTCCGCGCCGAATGTGACGCGGGCGGGCGCCTCCCCGGGGACCGTGTAGCGGATCGTGCGCCCCGCGTGGCGGAGCGCCTTCAGCCGGGCCATGCGGCCTCACTCCGTCGGCGTCAGATGTTCGGGCTGAACGGCCCGATGTTCTTGATCAGGTAGCACCGCTGCCGCGCCTTGATCACGAGCACGTGGTACAGGAGCAGCAGCCATTCGACCTTGGTCTGCACGATGGCCAGGGGGTACTTGGTCAGCGGAGCCATCTGCGCGATGGCCAGGTTGTTCGGCGTGCGCTCCAGGATGAGCGCGATCTTGCAGCCCGACCGGCGGCTGTTGGTATCCGTGAACGTGACGCTGCTCGGGGTGCTCACGGGGTTGATCGCCACGTGGCCGATGATGCTGGCGGTGTTCACGTCGTCCTGCGTGCTGCGGTAGACCCGGGCCTGCGTCAGCGGCTGACCGTTGCTGGGCCCCGGGGCGATGGTGAGCGTCACGACCTGGCCGGCGGCCACCGCCACGGAGGTCGAGGTCGCGCTGCCGGTGGCCTCGCCGCTGGCACTGATGCTCATGCCCGAAACGAACGATTCCCCGGAGTCGTTCACCGCCGACACCCAGTAGTAGTAGGTGCCGGAGTCGGACTGCCCGAGGCCGTTCTCGGCGAGGAAATAGCTGGTCTGACCGCCCGTGGGGGAGCCCGCGACCGCGTCGGAGATCGTCGGCATAGCCGGCGACTCGGCCTCCGGGGCGCCCGTCAGGAGCGGCTGCCCGTTGGGCACCTCGTCGAGAAAAATAGACGCCGTGTACGGGATCAGGCCAAAGTTCGTCGCGTGGCCGGGCAGCGGCTCGCCCGTGACGTACCCGATCCCGCTGCGCCCCGCGGGGACCTCCGGCGCCAGGATGCGGCGCTCGGTGTAGTTCCGCAGGTTGCTCAGGTCTTCGAGCACCGACGGCGGGGCGAACATCCGCAGGTTCGCGAACGACCCCAACTTGCCCTTGTCGTAGAGGATGGCGGCGATGCTGTTCAGGTCCGTGAAGTTCAGGTAGCGCCCCTGCAGGTCCAGGACGTTGCTGGCCAGTGCCGCGCGCCCATAGGCGTAGTTGCCTGTGGTGTCGGTCATTTGCATGAACATGCCGGCGTAGTTGACCGTATTGCCGTAGTTGTCGGTGACCGTGGGGTCGCCCCAGCTGAAGTTCAGCTCCGCGCGGCCGAGGACCTGGAACGCGCCGTCGCGGTCCTCTTCCTGCACGGGGTCGACCATCACGCCGCCGAGCAGACCCGACTGGGCCTCCACGTCGGTGATGCCGCGCCGGACCCCGAAGAAGCACACAAGCGCCTGGTTGCGGGTCCACCCGGCCACGCCGGTCTTCGGCACGCCGCCCTGGGTGAAGCCGAACCCACCGCGGATCGAGCCATACTGGTCGCGCTCGGTCCACTGATACAGCGGGTTGATCGACGGCACGCGGTTGAGCCAGTTCCACATGACCAGGTGCTGGTTGTCGTACAGCACTGAGGTCATGGTCGTGTCCAGGTTCAGGGTCGCCATGGCGGTGCCGTCGGCGTAGCCCGCGCCGAGGTTCGTCGAGGCGAGCGCGCGCTCGAAATCCAGGGCCCGGCCGTTCAAAAACGACTGCCGCACCAGGCTGTAGGACTTGCCGAACATCTGGGAATACGTGGCGGCGAACGGGTTGCGGGCGTTCGTCAGCGCCACGGCCTGGTCGCCGGTCAGCAGGCGCGCGCCAGGCTGGAACACCTGGCCATCCCGGCCGCAGTAGCTCTTCGCGATGGAATCATAGGTCAGCGCCGTGCGCTGCGGATCCGGGATGCGCAGCCATTCGGGGCTGAGGAGCGCCGACGGCGCGGGCGCGCCGGCCACGCGCTCGGCGAGGCGGGACTCTACCCTGGCGCCAGTCTGCGTGATGACCGAGGGCAATTACCGCACCCCCCCAAGGCCGAGCGCCTGCTGCTGCTCGGGAGTCAGCAGGGCGGCCACGTCCTCGGCGGTGGCGGCGGACCCCAGGGCCTGGAACGTCTGGCTATCCATGCGGCCGGAGCGCAGGAGTTGTTCGGCGCCCGTGATGATGTCGACGCGGCTCTTGGTCAGCGCCGCGGCCTGGCGCCCGCCGCGGTTCCCCTGGCCCTGCGGGCGCGGCATCAGCGGCACGCCCCAAGGGGTGCCGGCGGTGACCGGCTGGGCCTTGACCAACTGCATGTCGGCGTGGAGACGGGCGATCACGCGTCCCTGGGAGGCGATGACCCGCGACTGCGCCGCGGCGTGGCGATAGGCGGCCTCCGTCGCCGCGCGCGACTTGCGCAACTCCTCGCGTACCGCGGCGACCTGGTCCACAAGTTCGGCGAGGAAGGGTTCGGCGCTGATGGCGTCCTCGGCGCCGGGGATGCGGGCGAAGGAGCGATAGACCTTCTCGCGGCTGCCGCGGCTGCGGCGCATGGCGCGCTCGCTGTGCACGCGGTGGGAGCCGATGGTGTACTGATCCTCGTCGTCGCCGTCGGCCACGTCCGGGCCGTCGGGCGGGACGCGCTCGTCCTCTTCGTGGTTGGCATCCTCGTTGCGCAGGTAGGAACGGTGGCCGCGGGCGTAGACGTCGCGGAACTCCTCGTCCCGGTCCTCGTCGTCCTCCTCGTCCTCGTCGTCGTCGCCCAGGGCCTCGTCGCGGCCGGCCCAGCGCGGGCGGGCGCGATTCAGGCGATCCCGGCGACGGCGGGACCGCTCCATCTCCTCCTCGTCATCGTCCTCGTCGTCGTCATCGTCGTCCTCATCCTGCCTGCGGCGGCGGGAGGCCTCCAGGGTCTCGTGGTCGCGCTCCTTGCGGCGACGGCTGCGCTGGCGGCTGTTGTTCTTGCGGCGCCCCACGGTGCCGCGGACGTCGTCGAGCCCCGTCCCCTCATCGGGGTCATCCGGGTCCTGGTCCTCTACGGCCTCCTCGTCAAGCGGGTCCCCAAAGTCCTCCTGCTGCTCGTCAACCTCGTCCTCTTCCTCAGGAATCTCGGGGTCCGTGGCCTTGCGCATGCGGCGCGACCGCCGCAGCTCCTCGGTCAGCACGCGCTGAGAGCGCGCCAGGTCCTGCACGGCGCCATCGCCATCGCCACCGGAACCCCGCAGCGCGGCCTCCAACTCGCGCTCGGCGCGCGCGAGCGTGGTGCCCCTGCCCATGGTGGTGCTCCTTCCGGGTCCACGTTGTGGCGATGGCGATGGCGATGGCGGAAGGAGTCAGACCGCGCGCAGCGAGCGGTGGAGACCGACCAGCAGACTCCGGGCGACATCGGGATCCATCCCGCGGCACCGCACGAGGTGTCGCAGGGCGCCCCGGGCGCCTCCGCGGAACGACAGGTCCCGGCGGTAGCAGGTCCGGCCGCCCTTGCAGGGTCCGTAGATCCATCCGCCGGTATCGAGGTTGAGCGTGTTCGTCGGGCTATCCGGGGCGGCAGCCATGCTGCGCGCCATCTGAGCCCTGAGGCTTTTCTCGATGGCGACGAAACTCAGCGGCATGAGCGGCTGGTGTGATACCGCGATGTGGCGGATGAGCGACTTGACGATGTCGTGTCCCTGGCGCTCCCGGATCTCGCCCTGCACGCTCGTCCCCAGCCGCCTGCGGGCGTGTGGGGCCCGCTGCGCCTTGCAGAGCGACCAGACCGCGTCGGCCTCAGGGTGGCCCGTGTAGAGCCAGATGCGCCCCTCCGTGGCGGGCACCCGGCCGAGGCCTGGCGCGTCGATCTCCGTGCGGTCGGTCGATAGCGGCTCCCCGATGAGGTGGGCCGGGCCGTCCATATGGTCCCAGTTCGCGTAACCGGCCTCCACCAGCGGCCCGCAGTCCATCCCGTCCTGCCGCACGACGTCGTTGACCGCGTCGGGGACCTCGGCGGAGATGATCGAGTACAGGATGCGCTTGAGCTCTCCCCGGTCGACCTCCTCGGCCGACTTGCGCAGCGGATACCACACGGATTGATCCGCCTCCCTGCCGCTGCGCGCGCGCTCAGTAGAGGAACGCGACGGTCACGGTCCCGGCCGCGGAGGCGTTGACGGAGAAGGTGCCGTCTGCGCCGCCGCTGTAGGACGCGATGGCGGCGCCCACAGGGCCGGACGCCACCCACCAGGCGTTGGCGATCGGGGTAATGCCCGCGCCGACCGCGCCCGTGTTGACCGCGGTGCCCGCCGTAACGACATCGCCCGTCGCGGTGCCGATGCGCAACGCGGCGTCGACGGCGCCGGGGGCGAAGCCCTGGTAGTCCGGGACGCCGTTCTCGCCGCCGACCTGCCCGGTCTGCAGGGACTGCACGACATCCGCGAGGCTGAAGTTCTCGGCGATACCGAGGGCGTACTTGTTGGCCGACTTCTGGGCCTTGTTGAGCGGCAAACTCTCACCCCCCTTCGCGGGCCTGGTCGCGAAGATTGCGTCAGACGAAGAGGCTCAGGGGCCGGGGCCGAGCGGGCGGCTCGGCGCCCGTCAGGGAGGGGACGTCGGCGATCAAGAGGGCGCTGTCCAAGGCGGCGGCCGGGTCTCGGCGGATATCGTGTTCCCAGATGTGGACGACGGTATAGCCGCGAGAACGGAGAAAGGCGTCGCGGCGAGCATCTTTGGCCGCCGTTTCGGGGCGCCGTTTGGGGTCGTGCCAGTAGTCTCCCCATATCTCGATGTCGAGCATCAGGTGCGGCACAAAGACGTCTAGACAATAAGGGGCGACGCGTTGCTGGGGAGTATAAGACACGCCGCGGGCATCGAGCACTGCGCGCACCATATACTCCGGCTGTGATACCGGCTGCAACTTGCGGCCGGCCGCGAGGGCGGCGGCTGTCAATGCCCGTCTCTCTTCTGGAGACTTTTCCGCCGCCCATTTACGTTTTATCGCGCTGAGTTTGCGTTTTGTGTCTTGGGTACACCGCTTGCCTACCTGGGCATCTGACATCCGGCGCCTTGTCTGTTGTGATTTTGGCAACATCGCGAAACCGCGCAGGAGGCGCTTCGTGGCCTCCCTGTCGTCCGCAGACCGCGTTTGCCACCATGCGCGCACGCCTTCGCTTGTGCGTTGCTTCGCGCCGTCGGACAGCATGATTCCCTTGCGGCTCGGTGCATGCGCTGCCCAAGCTAGGCGTTCGTCTTTGGTCATCGCCGCAAACCTTGCCCTGATGGACGCGGTGCGCCGCGCCACCGCATCTGGCGACTGCTTTCGCCCCCGCCGGGCCTCCGACATTTTGCGGCGTGCTTCCTGCGAGCGCGGCATTCTGTTGCCCGCAACCCCGCGCCGACCCCCAAAACGGCGATCTGCTTCGGCCTTGCGCTCTTCTGGCGAGAGGGCGGCCCAATATCGCCGCTGGTGCTCGCGGGCCGCATTGCTCAATGCTGACGTGGCGCATTCCCTCCTAGACAAACTGAGCCATGATGCCGCCATACCGAGTGCGCAACCTCGGGATCATCTGTTTCAGCCATTCTTCATATTGGGCGCGCAGGGCCTCGCCGCCCTGTTTGCCCGCGTAGGTGCGGCTGTCGGACACGCCGTCGCGGCTCACGCTGCGGGACGCGGCGCCCGCCGTATAGGCGAAGCCGGCGGCCGAGAGAATGTCGCTCGCCGCCTTCTTGGCGATGGCCTGGCGCAACACCGCATAGTCTCCCGTGAGATCCGGGATTCCCGATGCCATGCCGAAGTGCCAGAACGAAGGTATCGTGTCGTAGTTGATGAAGAACTGCAGAATCGCCGCGCCGTAGAACTGCCAGGAGATGATGGCGCCGTTGTCCGGCACCAACTCCAGTGTGCCCGTCACCTCGTCGAACACGATCCAATCGCGCCCGATGCTCACGGCCTGCGACTGATTGAACCACCCGTCCAGGTGGTAGACCTTCAGGATGCGTCGCCGTTGCAACTGGAAGGACATCCAGTGCGCGAAGTCGCGGGGGCGCTTGTAGGTGACCGGCTGTTCCGCGCGGTCGATGAAGTACCCGAACCTGGCGGCGTTCAGCGCCGGGTCCGTGTCGCTGTTGCGCGGCTCCAGGAAATAGTAGAGCGCGGACTCCAACTCGCCCGTGGCGTAATGGACGTACCGCCGCAGGCTGTCGTCGTCGAACTCTCCGCCCTCGACGATGATGCTCTCGGTGGCGCCCTCGGCCGGCAGCAGAAACGGCGCGACCTCGCACAGCGCATACGATTCGCCGTCCTGCGCCACCAGGGCGACCTGTCCGCGCGTGGCGGGCACGGCAACGGCGGTCCCGCCGTCCCACGCCAGGGTCCCGGGGCTGCCCGTGGTGTAGGCCAGCGTATGGACGCCGCGCTCGCACCCCTCAGACACGCGCCGGATCCGCACGCCGGTCAGCGCCTGGGGTTGCTGCAGGGGGCCCAGCACGTCCAGGGCCTGCAGGGGCACGCCCTTGATCCACATGCTGCGGAGTTCGTCGACGGGGACCACCGACACCGCGAAGGTCGCGGACGCCGCCGTTCCGGTCATGCCTGTGGCCGTCGCCTGCACCTGGTAGTCCCCGGCCACGGCGCGATAGACGGGGATTTCCGCGAACGCCGGGCTGGGGTAGGACGGCTGCTCCACGGCGTCGGCCAGGGCGAAGGTCACGGTGGCCGAAGGCTGGCCGGCCGCGCACGTGACGGTCTGCGTCAGCATGGCGAGCGCGCCGTACCCGTCCATGCGTACCAGGTTGATGGTCACGACATCGCCGGCCTCTGCCCCGGTGAATGCCAGGTACGCCGTGACCACGTCCAGCGAATCGTGGTACCTGCAATACTCGCCGTGATCGGTGTCGATCAGGATGGACTGCGTGCCCGTCACCCCCGCCGCGGCGCCGGTTGCGGCGGTGGCTTCGGCAGGGCGGGGATTAGGACACGTACCACGCAGGGGTCGCGGCCTGAGCGTTCCAGGCCAGGCGCATCGCCGTCAGGCTGGCGATGGACGCGCCCGTGCCGTTGGCGACGTTGCTCGTCGCCACAGCCGCAAATGTGATGGTGTTCGCCGACTCGTTGAACAGCGTGACCTCCTGCTGATCCTCGGTGCCCGCCGCGAGGATGACGCCCGTAGCCGCCGCTGCGGCCGATAGGCGGATGCCGGTCACCGACGGGGAGGCGATGGCGATGGTGCTGCCCGTGGAAACGGCCTGGGCGGCGCCGGGGGCGGTGCCGAGGACGTCCACGTTCGGCGTGTACGGGTACTGCGTCGGCTGCCCGGAGATCGGGCCGCCGTTGATCGCGTTGGAGATTTGCCCGTAGTCCTGATACCCGGGGACATAGACTGGGGTCCTGCCCATGCCGCGCCACCTCCGCTGATCTGTGCTGCTGCAGCGGCGTCAGCGGGGCTCAGGCGGCGGACGGGGACCCCAGGTGCTCGCCGAAGTGCCGCCGAGCGAACGCGCGGATGCGGCGCTTGGCGGCCCCCGCCTCATCTCCCAGCCTGGCGGCGTTTTTCGGCATGCTCATGTAGCGCCATGCGGCCATCGTGCGCTTGCGGGAGGGCCGGCCGTTCTTGGTCAGCGGGTACGACCGCAGCGAGGGTACGGCGAACGTCTCGCCCTTGCCGTACCGCTGGGTCTTCTCCCGGCGCACCTCGCGGCGCTCCTCGGCGTCGTAGGCCCGCTCTCCTCGGGCCTTTTCCAGCGCGTGGCGGTAGCGGTGCCCACACCGCGGGCACTCGCACAGGTCCCCGCTCCGCCGCAGGTCGCGTGGGCTCGGGTAGCCGCGGGCGCCTCCGCCCTTGCCGTGGTAGCCGGGGTCGTGCGGGCGCGCGTCGTCGGCCCCAGCGGCGACGATGTCGTGGGCATAGTGCCGCGCCCGCCGACGCTCCGCCGGGTTCTCGTAGGCGTCCTCGAACCCCCAGTCCTCGAGGTCGCGCGTGCGGCTGCGCGCCAGGTACTCGCCGATGGACCTCGGACCGCGCGCCCCCAGGTAGCCGGCGATGCCGCCTGGCGGGCGCCGGGCCGCGCCCAGGTACTCCGCGATGCCCACGGGACCGCCCCCTTCGCTCAGCGGTGCAGGAATCCGCCCTTCATGGAGCCGAACGCCGGTTGCTCGGACCAGAACACGTCGCGGGCGTCGACGTCATCGCGGTGCAGGACCTCCTGATATGCGGCGGGCACCGGCAGCCCGCTACGTTGGGCTTGGAGCCAGAACACCCGACCCTTGCCGGTCTCGGCGTCCAGCACCCACGCCCCGCCGACGGACTTGCCGGAGCCGTCCGGGTCGTACCCCTGCGCTAGCCGCTGCAGGGCCGCGGCGGGGCTGGAGGAAGAGTGCAGCAGCCGGCGGTACGCAGCCAGGGCGCGCGCCGCGTCCTCCATGGACCTGGACTTCAGCGCCACGACGGCCGGCTTGCCGCTTGGCCGCGGGATCGGGGTCGTCCCGGGCATGTTGGCCCGCCGGGATGCGGTCAGGGCCCCCAGGACCTGCGCGCTGGATTCCTGGTCCCGCCGCCAGCCGGATCCCTGCTCCCGGGCCTGGCGGTCTGTGCCGTGGCGGTAGCGACCGAGGACGAGATTCTTGCGCGGCCAGCGGCGGCTCGCGTGCTCCTCGGGACCGGGCCGCGTGGACCGCGCGCGCACCGCACCGCCCGGCCTGCGCCGACCGTCGCGCCCCAGGATGACCGGGCGCGCGGACTTACGCATGCGGCCATGGTGGAGGTAGCGCCCCCTGGGGTCACGGCCTCTGGTGGCGCGCGCGGTGCGGGACTCCAGGATGCTGATGCCGATGGCGCGGGCAAGGGGACGGCGGGACCGCTTGGCGAGTTCCGCCTGCTCGGCCTGCGGGTTGAGCCGCCGCGCGCTGCCGTCGGCGTACTGCCGGCGGATGGCCAGCGGCTCCTGCTCCTCGACGGGCTCGGACGGCGGCCACACGGCGCCGGCCTGCGTGTAACAGTCCTCTGTCGCAGGGAGTGGCGACTGGTTGCTGCGGCGCATCCGGCGGCGCGACCACAGCACCAGGGCGCCCCCCTGGTGCCCGGCGCCGGCCCGGCGAATGCGGCGACTGCTCTGCATCTCGGATCCGCCCTCGACGCCGTTGGTCAACACCAGCCGGCGCGCGGGATCTGGGCGGCTGGCGCGCACGGATTTGGCGACCCTCGGCCGCTTGCTCGGCGCCCCCTGCTCCCCCCGCAGCATCCGCAGGACCTCGGCGCGGGTCATCGCGCGGCCGACGGCCATATCCTCGGCCCCGTGGGTCCCCAGCAGTTCGTCGATGGTGCGCGCCTTGCCGTGGACGACGGACTGCTTACGCGCCTCCACGCTGTTCCGCGCGGTGACGTGGTAGTGGGTGGTGAACGGGCTCGGCTGGCCCTGGCGGTGAATGCGGCCCTCGCGCTGCGTGAGGCTCTTGGGGACCCAGGGGGCGTCCAGGTGGATCATCGTGTGGCCGCCGTGCTGGAGGTTCATCCCCTCCTCTGCGGCACTGGTCGCCAGGACAACCTGGACCTTGCCGGCGCCGAAGTCGCGCTCCGTCTGCTGGCGCTCGGCCGGTGACTGGCTGCCCGTGACCATGGCCACAGGGACGCCCTGGCCCTTCAACGCGTCGCGGATCTTGTCCAGGGGCAGCCGCAGATCGGCGAAGAGCACGACGCCGCGGTTCGCGGGGTCCTCCAGGTGGTCGGCGATGGTCTCGACGGCCCAGGACTCCTTGGGCGACAGGTCGCCCTTGCGGTCCTCGGGCGCACGCACAAGGTCGGGGTCGATGGCGATCTGCTCCAGCCGCTTGAGTTTGACCATGATCGACGCCGCGGCCTGTTCGTACGCCTCCTGGCTCATGCCCTCGACCTCGCCAGCGATCTCCTCAGCCAGGTCGTCGTACATGCGCTGCTGGTCTTTGGTCATGTCCAGCGATACGTCCACCCGGCGTCGGTCGGGCAACTGCAGCCCCACGTCGGGGTCGGTCATGCTCTTGATCTGCACGGCCCGCTTGATCTTCTCACGCAGGGTGCCCACATTCTTCAACCGCACGGGCTTGCGTACGGTTCCGAACGCGGTGCGCACGTCCTCGAACACGACGTGATCCCGGCCGAATTGGCTCCAGGAGCCGAGGTTGGGCATGACGTGGCTGAGCATCGTGTAGGTCTCTTCCGGCTGGCCGTTGGGCATCGGCGTCGCCGTCAGTAGCCACGCGTACTTGGCGTCCTTCCACGCGCCGAACCCCGCCGTCGTTTTGGCCTTGCGGTTCTTGACTTTGTGCGCCTCATCGGCGATCACGTTTGGTGCCAGAGCGTGCAGTTTCTCGGCGAGTTCCGGCTTCTGCAGGGTCTCGTAATTCGTGATGATGAAGTCGGGCTTCTCGGACTCGGCCTGCGCCCAGCGCTCCGCCTGGCGCTTCGGCGACAGCGACGCGTCCAGCACGACAGCCTTCGTGCCGGGGGCGAATCGCTCGATCTCGTCTGCCCACCCGTACTTGCGGCTGGAGGGGCAAAGGATCAGGAACGGGCCCGCGCCCTCCTTCTGCTGCGCGATCTTGGCCGCGATGATACTTTGTATCGTCTTCCCTAACCCGACCCCGTGGCCAAGGATGGCGCGCTTGGACTCCAAGAGGAAGCGCACGCCCGCCTTCTGGTAGTTGTGCAAGTCCCCGTGCGCCATCGCTTCGCGGTTGACGCCCTCGGGCATGGCGAACGGTTCTGGCGTGACCTCCGTGGCCTTGGCCGGCTCGGGCGCCTTGGGCTGGGCCTGCTGCGACGGCGCCTCCCGAGGCTTCTCCTGGGCCCGCTGTTCTGCCCAGTCCTGGTAGGCGTCGTGCGCCGACGCGTCCACCGTGGCGTGGGAAAACTCCCTCAGCAGGCGGGGTAGGCGCTCCACGGGCAGATACCACCGCTTGGCGTCCACGCCGATGCTGGGACCCCACCGGCCGCCCAGGGCCTTGACGCGGTCTTTGTCGGCAAACGCGCTGCCCAGGGCCACGTAGCCCGGCGGGGTCTGTGAGCCACGGAAGGCCCGCACATGGCCGGGCGCGGCATCGGGGCGCCCCCACTTGTCCCTGGCCTCCTGGTAGCCGTGGCCGGTCTGCAGCGTGCGGTCCTCGTGGTGGGCGTACGCGGTGCCCTGGGCCTGCAGGTGCTGGTGCAGGTGCGGCTCGGGCGCCTTCTGCTCCCGCCACCAGTCGCTGATCTTCCGTCCCTGCGCGGCCTTGGGCAGACTGCCCCCGAGGATGCGGCCCTCGCCGTCGATCAGCACATGCCGGCCCTTGGTCGGCTCGCCAGAGACGGTGTGTGTGTAGCGCTCAGGGTGGATCGTGATCCAATGCGCCCCGGCCGGCACAGGCGCGGCCTTCCGCAGCCGGCCGCTCCGCGACAGCACTAGGCGCATGCTCTTGGCCGCCCCCTTCGCCGCGTGCATCGCCGCGTGGTCGAACCCGCACGCGCCAAGGGCGACGTACGCCGGGATGGTCCGCTTGCCCAGGTGCCGATACGCCAGGGTGCGGTGGTAGCCGTCGGCGAGCAGCAGCCCCCGGGGCGTCTCGACCAGCACGACGGGCTCGATCGGTTTCCCCGCCCGCACGGCCTCCTCGATCCACCGCACGCCGTCCCGGGATCGGCCGCCCGGGCGCCGCGCCATGCGGATCCGCTCCAGGGGCACGTCGGGGATGCGATGCCACTCGGCCCCGCGGACCCAGCGCAGGACGCGTGGCGGGTACTGACGACGCAGGCGCGCCATGACTTCGGATGCGGGGACGCGGCTGGAGCGCACCCCGGGGACGGCGCGGTTGCGGCGGATGCGGACGCCGTAGGGCTCCCAGGCGGCGGCCTTCCGCAGCATCAGCCCCACGCCTCACCCCTCCTCCAGCGCGTCCTGCAGCCGCCTCGCCAGGGCCATCGCGTCCCGCGCCATCGGCCCGTCGGGCAGGACGGCCGCGCTCAACCGCGCCACCTCGATGAGGCCGCGCGCGCACGCCTCGCAGTACGCGGCGCCCGCATGCCCCCGCTGGAGCGATGGCGGCAGGTCGATCACGCCCACGATGGCCGACTTGCCGCAGCCGACGCAGACGAAGACGCCCAGGGATGCGGCGACGCGCGCGACGATCATGCCCGCACCGGGGCGCGTACCAGCGTGCAGCGCCACCCGTCGCCGGTCAGCGCGCCGAGCACCTCGTCGAAGTCGGCAGGGTCCACTGCCACCAGGCGCAGGACCCTGCGGCGGTAAGCGAGGATCTGGACGCGGCCCGACAGGTGCACGCCGTGGTGGTCGCGCAGGTCGCGCCACGCGGCCCGGCGTGCCGCCAGGTGCCAGCGGACGAACCGCGTCCTGGACGGCCGCCAGCCCAGCCGAGCGGCTCGCGGCGCCTCGGCGAGCATGGGCTACACCTCCGGCGGCACGATGCCGCGTGCCCGCAGGGCGGCCAGAAGGGCGCGCTTTCGGCCGGGGTCGGCATGCACCCGCGCATGGTCCTCGGCGCACAGGAGGCACAAGTTAGGCGCCTCGTGACGGCCCCCCGCGCCGCGGCTCCTCACGTGATGGACGTGGACGCCGGGCCGCCCGCACAAAACGCAGCAGCCGCCATCCCGGAGGACGACGGCTGCGCGGACCGCGGCGGGGATGGGGCGCAGGCCCCGGCTACGCAGGGGCGCCGGGCGCTTTGCCGGCGGCGGCCGGCAGGGGCGCGCAGAAGATTGGGTCTGGGTGGAGGATCCCGTCGCCCGCTGGCGCAGTGGCGTCTTCCGCCGCAGGGGCGTCCTGCGCTGCATGGGACGCCTCCTTGTCCTCGGCCCACTGGCGCTGGATCTGGCCGCACATGGCGCACTGGCACTCGGCTACCTTGCCGTCCGGCGTCTTGCGCCACTCCCAGGCCCCCCAGCGATGCGCTGGGTACAGGGGCGCCTGGACGGCGGCCACCGGGCAGGCCCTCGTGGGCACGCGGCTCCATTCCTCACGCCGCGCCCATATGGCGTTCAGTGTGTCGCGCGGCAGCGGGCCGATACGTGCTCCAGCGCCTGGCGTCCACACCGCGAGGTCGGCCACCGACGCGCTCATGCACCCACCGCCCAGTCCCGCGCCGACGCCGCGACCTCGCGGCGCACTGCGGCCGGGACCCCCTCGCCCCACTTGCGCAGCCGCTGCAGAATGCGCTCGCCGGCCGCGCGCATCTGCTCGTCGGACAGCGCCTGCCCGTCGCGCGCCTCGCGGATGGCCTGCCGCAGGTCGGCCACCGACCAGGCGCCGGCCTCTGCGCGCAGCAGCCAGGCCTGGGGGTCGTCCGTCTGCGCGCAGACCGCGTGATGCGACCAGGAGAGCAGCGGGACGCGCGTCTCTTCAGTGGGGAACGCACGGACCGACCGCACCATCTGCCGCACCTTCGATGCGCTGCACCCGACCTCTGTCGCCCATTTGGGCGCCGTGACGCCGTGGACGCGCGCGGCCTCCTCGGCGACCTCGGCCTGCAGCCACGCAGACCGCTCGCCCAGGCGCGCCAGGTCCAGGGCACGAGAGACCAGGGCCTCCAGGGGCGGCGTGTCAGACATCATCGGCCGCCGCCAGCCCGAGACGGATGGCGTGCAGGCTGCGAGCGTGCCTCTGCAGCCGCTGCAGCAGGGCCTTGGCCTCCCCGACTAGGCCGGGGTCCATCCCGCAGTCCTCGCCCTTTTCCCCCGGGCCCCAAATGGCTCGCTCGATGCCCGCTGTCTCGTCCTCGCAGCCAGACAGCGCGCTGCGGCACTGCATCAGCAGGTCGTCCAGACTGTCGGCGGCATCCCCGTCGTCTTCGGGCCGCTCCTCTTTCGCGGGGCCCCCGCCCTTGAACGTGATCGCATGCGTCCACATCCCCTCGGCCATCACCCGGCCACCTCCGCGTCGACGTTTGCGCGTACCTTTCGCCGCCTACCCCTAGGCTGGACCTCCCTGGACCGCCTCGGCCTCCAGGCGGCAATCCACCTGCGGCGCCTCCAGGGCCTCGGACCACCGCACCCCGAACTGGCGGACGACGACACGGTACGGCGTGCCGGTCAACGCCGTCTGCGTCAGGAGGCACGCGCCCTCCTGGAGCCCCATCCGCGCCAGCGCGGCGGACACCGCCTCGGCCTCGGCCGGCCCCTGGGCCCCCTGGCTGGCGCGCAGGGC
>JAEHJW020006341.1_pt1 | contig 40829 bp, 60 predicted proteins | sample 9271431 | NCBI WGS metagenome assembly JAEHJW02 | reverse complement strand
TTAGCAAAACTGCTTATTGATGCTGTTTATAAAATTACAGGTACTTATGAAGAAAAATTATTAAAAGGTTATAATGGTTATAAGGAATTTAAACTTTAATTACCCGCTTCGCTTATGGCAGGTGTGTTGAAACATCAATTTTGGTTCATAAATTGGTGCATTCTATTGGCCACATCTGTCATAAGGGGTGCGGGTGAGGGGATACCTTTATTCCGCCAGTGGCCACGGAAACTATTCAAGCATCGCAACATCTGCCAGAGTAATTACTGGCGTAGAGGCCGAAAGGTAAGCATTGTTGCCCACGAATAGTGATAACTCTATGAAGCGGAAAACCCGCACCCTATTAGCTATACCTGGAGTTTAGACCGTTCTTTTTAGAAGGAGCTAAACTCTTTAGATAAATAAATTATTTTGATATATGTTCAGAGAAATTAAGTATGCTTATCAAAGAATTACCAGAGGCTACTCCGACAGGGATTGTTGGGATATAGACCATTTTTTATCAACTATAATTCCTCCAATGGTTAGGAAACTCAAAATTGGTTCTGGTTGTCCTTCAAATGTATTTGATAAAGAAGCTAAGAATAACGAATGCCATAAATGGTATGATATACTGGAAGAAATAGCCCAAGGTTTTGAAGCCTGTGAGGCTATAAAATCTGGCAAAGCAAGCGAGTGGATATCAACCGAAAGCGGAGGACTTAGGCACGAATTTAATGAAGAAAAAAATAAACAACTTACCATAAAATATGAACGAAGTATGGAGTTATTCGCCAAACATTTTATGGGGTTGTGGGATTAAATATGACACTTGAAAGTGCTATTGTTATTGGGATAATTGGCGGGTTTATAATAGGATTTATAATTATTTTTTGGTTTTAAAAAACTTTGTAAAATAAGATGAATAATTACATCCAAGAAAGTAAAGAAAAAAGAAAAAAAGAAAGAGATATAAGTTTCCATTATACACAAGAAAGTATGGTTAAAGATTTAATATCTTTAATTCCTTTTAACTATAGGGATAGTGTATTAGATGCTGGCAGTGGTAAAAACAAGGTGTGGTATAAGCAATTTCAAACTTCAGGTTATAAAGATAGTGGAATTATGTGTGATGAGTGTGAAATAGAAGATGGTGTTGATTTTCTTTTATTAGAAAAAAAGTATAATTGGATTATTGGAAACCCTCCATTTTCTTTGGGTTGGAAATTTTTAGATAAAGCAACTGATTTAGCAAAAGATGGTGTAGCGTTCTTGGGAAACATTAACTTTATCAATTGTTTAAATCAAAACAGAATGGAACAATTAAAAATTAAGGGGTTTTATCTTTCAAAAATCCACATAGTTAGTGATAAAAGGTGGTATGGTCGGTATTATTTTCTTATTTTTACTAAAAATAAAAACGACTTTATTTCTTGGAAAAAAGAAAGTTATTAAATATGCTAAATAAAGGTGAAAGAAAAAGAATAATTTTCCAAATTATTTTTGGTGAACCGATGTTCTGAAAGTAGTTTATACTTTTTTCCACGACATATTGCTACCCGATTTTAAATGGCCTGAATTTTAGAGATAGATGGCCAGCCAAGCAAAAACCACCAGAAATGGTGGTTTTTTGTTTAAAACTTGGAATAATAGCGTCTTTTGGGTTTCCGTTCGTCTCCGTTGATTGTGGGGCTTTAAAAAAGAGGTAAAATTGGTTAAATAGGTTCGTTTTTGCCATTTACCTTATCTACGCTGTTATATTGGTCTAAGGTAATCGGGATAGGTAAAAGAAGTTTATTACTGCGCATTGAAGCGTTTAAAAAGGTATCTATTTTTTCATCATAAATCATTAATTTGCCTTGATAACCCATACAAAGAATTTGAGTTGAGCCTTGTACCAAACAATAAAGTTGATTGTCTTGGGGAATAAACATATTGGTTTTTTTAATTAAAGTTGGTTTTAAAATAACACCAAAAGGATAATCCCAATGGTAGCGTTTTTTGGTTTGGGAATAATCATCATAAATCTCCCACCATTGGCCAAGTTCAGCGTGGTAAATCTCAACCGCGTGATTAGGTGCGCCTTGCGGATAAAGGATGTTATTACCCGTTGCGAATTTAACCGTTGCCTGTAAAGGTGAACTTTCAAGAGCTTTAACTATATCAGCATCATTACTGGTATTTATCCACTCCCGATAAATTGACCAATTATCAGAAAACTCTTTACCTTCATCAACTATATCTTGGGGAATTGGTTTATAATAATCGTCCCAAGAAATCAAACTATCTGGCCATCTTTCTTCGTCAATTAATCCTACTTGGCGCGCAGTATCAAAGACCGTGTCTAACCAATTACCGTCTTTAGTGGTATTAGAAAGTTTAGCTATAAATCTATCTGAAAAATTGCGTTTAATACCCGTTTGATAATAATACAAAGTTTCAAAGCAATTAAGAAGAGAATAAGTAACACAATTCATTCTATCAAAATTACCAAGATTTTGATATTCAACTTCGGGCAAATAAGCTTCCCAATCACCTAACTCATTTTGCGAACCGAGTTTAACCGGTGTAAAACCATTAAACCACCAGTCAGCCGGTTTAATTCTTGCTAATTGATTTGGTCTTAAACCTAAATTAATCATTTTGGTTAAGTTCAAAAGGCGTTCGGTCTTTAAATTCTTCTTGTTTGCCTTTATTCCAATTCATTAATGGCGAATACCACCCCACAACTCTTGAAAAGATAATGGTTGGAAATCTTTTAATTTTTTCCTCTAAAGAAAGATTAGACATATCTAAGCATACTTTGAACCTTGTTTTTTAGGAGGAATAGGTTTGGGTTTTCTAATAACAATACCAGGTTTAAGTTTAATCCCTTTTTTGATTTTCACCATATTTTTAATTTACTTTTTCAAAATATTGACTTAAAGCTTGGTCAACCTGGGCTTTAACTTGTTGCTTAGTTTGTAAGTAATTATACACCAAAGGAATAATTAAACCAACCAGCAGAATAGAAAATACCGCCCACGCTCCAATCAAACGGGCTTTCCATAATTCTAAAGTTTTAACGCGGCCATTAGTTTTGTCTTGTTTTTCCATTACAATCAAATGTTCTTTGCTGTTTTCTTTGAATTTTTCTTCAATCCATAATTTAAGGCCGTCTATTCTTTCAACGATTACTTCATCAGTCATAATTTTAATATTTAGTCTCTGACATCCACTTACGGATAAGGTTAATTAAGGAACTACAAACCGACCCTACTAAAAGGGCTACAAACGGCCCAGCTTGCCCGTAGGCGCTGTAATCTATTAAACCTGATACATCGCCCAAGAAAGCGGCTAAAGCGCCTGCTAAGGCCAATAATAAGCCAATACCGACCTTTTTAAGGTCTTGTTTAATTAATTGCCATTTCTGGCTGATAACTTCGTTCATAATTTTAAGTTATTGACATTTATTAAAAAATGTGCTTATATGTTAATAATCTTATGAAATTTAATTTTTGGACAATTATTACCATTTCTTTAATGCTTTGTTATGTTTTTAATAGCAAAATTAAATAATTTATTTATTTTCTATTAAAATCGCGGGCGGTAATTTTTTAATTAATGGAGCTAAGGGTGACATTTTACCAAAACCTTTAACGGCTTTTCCGGCTTGCGTTGTTAATTTACCAACCGCCCTCGGTGAAAATAAAGGTAAAGCTAATAAAGATAAAGGATTTAAAAAAGCACCGGCCGCAAAACCAATTTGGCCCAATCTACTTCCAAGTGTAGCTGGAAAAACATTTTTAAATTCACTTGCGGCTAATTCATTTAACAAATCTTTACCAGTAGCTTGTTCAAGTCGTTTTAAAGCTAAAATATAAGCTTCATTGTCTTCATTAAATAAATTAGATAATTTTTTAACCGCTCCAGTTACTGCCGTAGGATTGGCTATGTTATTTTTTACACTCTTTAACACATCATCAAGGCCTTTAATAATTTGTTTATCAACAGTATATTGTTGTCTAATTTCTCCTAAACGAGGATAAACTTTATTGATTGCTTCCGAATAAAGATTATGAATTTTAGCAATAATAGCACTTTTTTGAGTTTTTACCCCGTCAGAAAATTTTGATAAAGCATTTAATCTTGCGGCAACTCGTTCTACGCCTTGAGCTGAAAAATCATTTTGATTTCTAATTGTGTCCCAAACATTTTGTAATTGTTTTTGTTCAGCTGGAGAAACAATGGCACTATTCAATTTATTAAAATTAAGTTTTCCTTTTTCAACACTAACCGCAAATTGATTAAAAATTTTAGGAATTCCTTTTTGAGCATTTTGAACTATTTGTTTAAACTGACCTTTAACTGGACTAAAAACACCAGGAAAATTTAGGCCACCCTCTGTTCTTGCTGGACTACGACTTGGAGATAATTTTTTTAAATTGTCTAAACCTTTTTCAAAATTATTCTTAACTTGAGTTTCATAAAGCTTTAAAGCATTAACAGCTTGTTCTCTAACCTCAAGGGGAATTGTTTTTTTAGCCATATTTTCAGCAACTTTTTCAGGATTTTTAAAAGCTTGTTTAATAACATCAGCAGGTTTTCCAATCATAATACCTAAAGTTCCTGAAACAATATCACCAATAATTGGTTTAGCTTTATTTAAAGCCATACCTCCAGCACCAAAAGCTGAATTAAAAAGTCCGCCAACCGTAGCGGCTCTTTTTGTTTCTTCTAAATTACCACCACTTTGAATAGCCGTTTTAGCCCCAAACTCTCCAGCACCAAAAACTCCTTTACTTAAAATTTTTGTTCCGACTTTAGCCAGTTTAGGTAAATTCTTAATAACATCATCTAATAAAGTAAGAGCCTTAGTTTCTCCAGCAGGAATTAAATATTCAGCAATTTGTTCGCCTTTAAAACCAGCCTCTTGTTGTTTATTAGTTGGAATTAAATATTGTTTTTTCAAATCTTCAGCGGTTTTATCCATTACTGCGTGATTTGAAAAGGGAGTAATCACTTTATCAGCAAGTTGACCAATACCAATTAAAGTACTTCCAACACCCTTCAAAGCACCTTTTAAAGGCTCAACTTTATTAGTTATAAAATTATTTTGATTAGTTATTGGTGTCTTAATTTGAGTGTCAGGAAATTTAATATCGTCCCAAGTTTGTTTATTTTGAGTTGGTTGAATTTGACTTGGCGTATCAGGTGAACCAAGTTTTTTTCTGGCTTCTTGGATTTGTTCAGGTGTAAGCATATTTTTAAGCAAATAGTTTTAATAAAGATGAACCACCTTCTTTTTGATACATTTTTTTGATTATTTCTTTTTTATCAGCATAAGCTAATTTATCCCATTGATTTTTAGACATAGCAGTATGTTTCCACCGTTGACCGCCCCCCTGTGTATAAAACCCCAATTTATCAATAACCTTAATGGTTTCAGCAATCGGGTCTTTAAGAAATTTAGCCGTAATACCACCAGCAAATTTATCTCCGGCTACATAATCAATTCCTTCTTTTAAGCCTGCTTGTTTAGCAAGGTCTGTGGTCATTGCCGTTGGGTTATTGTGTCTATCGGTTCTCATAGCTGATTTTGTGTCGCTACCAACAGAATTAAAACTTTGTGGGCTTTCATCTTGTAAATATTGTAAAACTTCATCAGGCGACCAATCGGGATAAGTATTTCTGATACTTTTAACATAATCAGTTTTATCTGGGTTAGTATCAATATAAGTTTGTAAGTCAGGATAAAAGGTTTTATCTATGTTGCCAACAAAATCTTGGCTTAAAGCTGACCCGGCTGAATTAACTAACGATTTTATTCTATTAGAACGAGCTGTCGCTTTAGCTTTTAAAGTTTCCTTACTATCCCCTGGTTGAGGTAAATAAGCACTCGCATATCTTGTATATTCCTGTTCAGGCACCGCCGCGCCGCTTTCTCGTCTTAAAATAGCGTTCACAAATTGTTCATTTGCTTGTTTTAATAATTGTTGGGTATTAGTTTTAAGAAAATTAGGCGCCTTTTCACCCCAAACCTGACCAGCTAATCCTTGTTCTTCAAAAGCTTTAGTTAAAGCGGTAATTGTATCATTGGCAAATTTCATTGAAGTAGCAAATTCGGCATTTTTAAGTTGGTCAGCAGTAGGTGGTTTGCCTGATACTTTACCCTTTTCTAACAGAAATTGTTCATAAGTTTTACCACTATTAAGACCACCGGCAGTTTGCCACTCTTTATAATTTTGAGGTGTATCTTGGGCTGAAGCCTTTACAACATCAAGTTGGTATTGTTGTAATTTAAGATAATAATTTTTAGCATCTTCGTTTTGCTGATAAGTAAATTTATTTTGATTTAATTGATTATTAATTAAATCTTGTTTTTGTTGCCAAGTAAATTTATCACTATTTAATTGATTTTGGATTAAATCCTGGCGTTGCGTATAATCAAATTTAGCCAAATCAACATTAAGTTTGGTTAAATCTATTTGCTGTTGCTGTTGTTTTTGTTCATAACCAGTCATTTTATCAAGCAAACTAAGCAAATTAGTAGTTCTTTGTTGTTGAACATTTTGGATTTCTTTTTGAATATTGAATAATCTATCTTGATAATCGCCAAGTAATTTCAAATTACCACTATCACGAGCCGCTTTAGCTTGACTTAAGGCGGATTGTTCAGCCGTAGCCAGTTGATTAAGTTGACCTTGTATCTCGGTTTCTTTACCAGCCAAAGCTTGACCACCGGCAGTCGTAGTAAAACCACCAGCCCGACCTAAAATCCGATTTAAGGTTCCCATAGTTCTACCGCCAACATCTTTAGTTTCTTGTTTAGCTTGTCCAAACTTAGTGCCAATATCAGCCACGGATGATTGATAACTTTGTTCTAAGGCTTGTTTTTGAGCGTTTAATAAATCTTGATATTGAGCCGAATATTGTTCATAACCGGTTGGTAATTGATTTTCAAAACTTTGTTGATTAAATAAAGAACCAAAGGGATTGGAAACATCTATTTGGGGTTGGTCAACTTGAGAAAATCCAGGTGAAGGTGAGGTCGGTTGACCAACTAAATATGGTCGGGCAGGGTCAGCTTGATAAGTTTGCCCAGTTAATGGGTCGGTTAAAGTATTCTGATTATATAAGTACTGTGTACCAGGTTTAATATAGGGTTTAATAATATTAACTCCGGCCAATTTATTATTTTGAATATAAGGGCTAACCGCACCAGCACCAATTAAATCTTGAATTGCTTGATTTTGTTCATTAATCTTGTCCCCAAATAAAAGCGTATCACCTGTTTGGAGATTACCTAAATCTGGTAAAGAATTGTTATAAAAAGTTGCCATATTATTTTATATAACCAAGTAAATAAAGTTGAGCTTGGTTATTACCACCATTAGTTGAATATTCAATTATGCCAGAGCTATCAGTTGGTACCATTAATAGTCCATACGCCGTATAAGAACCAGCCGCGCCATACAATACATTAGTCCCACCTCTTAAAGCTGTATGTACATAATCTGTTGTATCGCCATTTCTTCTTACGGCTAAGCCCCTACTTCCATCTGCTGTGTCAGTTATTGCCCCTATTAACATTACTAAAGCCGTATTAGCCCCTACCCAAGCGGATAAACTTACATCAGTCCAAGCAGATAAATTACCATTAACTAAAACTTGAGTATTATTCGCGCTATGCCAGACGGTTAAATTGGTTAATTGCGAGCCATCAACTGCTGGTAATTTTGCTCCACTATCTAAACCAACAACCTGTCCGGCAACCGTTGGGATTTCAGTTGACACTTTTGTTAAACCGCTTAAATTAACGGCTGATTTAAAATCTGCTGAAGAATTAAAAGTTGACGAAGCGGCAAAAGTATGTCTACCCGTCCAGTCGTAATTATGAGTTAAATCAACATACAATTCGGCGGCTGAAGTAGCTGATAAACCTTGCCCATAATTAACTGCTAATTTTGTCGCCGAAATACGAAGACCAGACGAAGACAAATGTTTAATAGCCACCGCCCCGGCTGTAATACTAATACCATCTCCAGCAGTAACACCTGACCCTCCCGCACTAATTACATAAGAAGTTACCCCATTTTCAGATACCACCATTTGGCCAGATGAATTTAAACCCCAAAAAGCTGATACCGAAGAAGTATTTACATACCAAAACCTATTAGCTGACGATACTGCGGCCCCGTCCCCAATTCGCATCGTATTAGCTCCTGTTGCTGATGTTCCCATTAAAAAATCATAATATTGGGCATAATAATAATGAACATCTTTATTGGCAATTTCTACACCCGCCGAATGAGTTTTACCAGTCCCACCACTATTATCAGAACCATAGGTTGCTAAACCCCTAACACAACCGGTTAAAGTTGTCCCCGTTACCCCAGTATATTTAATAATTTCTCTATTAGAGGTGTTAGCTTCAATTACTAAATAACCCGAAGTTATGTTGGGGGCGACTGTAACGCCAATAGAAGTCTGGGCGGCCGTAATTGACGCAGCCAGCGTAGTAGAATAAAAACTTTCCGGTTGGTATATCATATCATTGAATTAGTTGGAACTTTAGTGCCGGGAACCTTCCATAAATAAGGAATAATATGGGTAACTTTATAAACATAACCTTCGGTATTTGTTCCTAATTTAATTTGTAAATTATAAAAGTTAGTTCCCGCATATCTGCCCCACCATCTAAATTTACGAAGATTAAAAGTTGAACCTCCAGCCCCACCACCGTATTCAGATTGGCCCCAAGTATTATAACCCAAAACGGTTAAAGTATCGGTCGCCACCACATAATCAGTATTAGCGCCATCAATGCTTTTAGCGGTTGGCGAAGCCGTGTCACCATCAAAATAAGCTGATACACCGACTTTAGCGTTATTGGTAATATAACCTTCAATATAAATAAGCCCTAATCGTTTTTGTTCATTAGGTACTCCAAAATCAAACCATTTAGATTTCCAATAAGTTTCGTACGCACCCGCGTTGTCATCATAATTATAAAGGGCTTTATAAGTAGCAATTTCATTAGAAGCCCCCCAATATAAAACATTATTATAAATAAACCAATCAGCGACATTCCAACCGATAAATTTAGTCCAGGCTTTAAACATATAATCATAAACTAAAACAACATTATTAAACGAGCTATCGGTAGTCGCACAAGCTAAATAATATTTACCGTCAAAATAAACCGAAGCCGCATTAGAGAAATCATAACTTTCAACCGTTGGTCTGATATTAATTGAAATTTCCGTTGTTTGGGTTGTCCCGATAACGGTTTTAGATAAAGCTTTAACCCAACCCGCTGGTGATACGAAAACTGCGTCATTTTCTACCCTGGCTAAACCTCTGTTAGTTTTCAAACCAATTTTAGAACCAGTAATAATATTTTTACGATTAACTATTTCTAACGACCCGGCAGTACCATCGGCTAAAGTTTGAAATTCAAGTTTTCTAATCGTATTTTGTTTTAAAACAGTCAAAATTTCATCAAAATCGGTTAAACCCGTAATAGCGCCAGTAGTTTCAGGATATCTGGCCGTACCTGCGCCACCGGGAACGGCTGATAAAGTATAGTTAGTTGGAATATCAACCCAAGAATAATAAACAATATTACCCGACACACCAGATGCACCGGCTACAAACATTTGAGCATCCATTTCATACATAATTGAACCACGGGGCAACGCTGACGAAGCTGAAATCCAACCTCCGTCAGAAGCCGGTACCTCTCCGGCTGAAGTTGGTAATTGAGCAATACCTGACCTTGCGTTATGGTAAGTAGTAAAAGTAATGCCTGATAAGGCCGTTCCATTAATAGACGAGTAATAAACCTCTTCACCGCCAATTACCACCGACCCGGCTGATAAAAAACCTATTGCCGATACGGCTGAAGTACTAATATCTATACGATTATAAGCACTATCAGCGTAAGTTGAGGTTGCCCAACAAGCGGCGTTCCAACGCCATTGGTTATCTTTTTGTGAACAAAAATAAGTATAATAATTATAAAAAGCATTAGCTAAATCAAAACCGGCCGTTAAACCAGCATCTAAGTTTTCCCAAGCGGTTGTCTGGTCATTATAATATTCTAACCAAGAATTAGAACCGCTTTCTACTTGTCTAATAGGAACTTCCCTGTCTAAAACATTATTAGTAACCCAAGTCCTACGAATTTTACCAAAGGCTGAAGTTGTTGCTCCTAATAATAAAGACCCAAGGCGAGGCATTAAAGAGCCTTGACCATCAAAAACAACATTTTGTAAGTCAGGACTTTCATTATCCTTTAACAAGTTAGTATCAATACGAGTATTTAACCCGCCTGAAAAATCTGTATATTTAATATCTTGATAGGGGCCTCTGGGCATATTAAAAAGATGATTTATCAGCTAAATTAAGGTTACTGGCTTTGCGAGGTGAAGTCATAATTTTATTATAATGTTTTTTTCGGGATGGCGTTTTATTTTTCATTCGTTTTAAAGCATTCAAAAAATCGTTATAAGCTATTTTATAATCGTCAACCATACCTTCTTTTTGAAAACACCGAGCGGCGACAAAATCTACAATAATGTCTTGGTCATTTTCAGCCATTAATGGACTATCGGTAGTCGCTGATAAATTTGCTAAAGGTGAACCGCCTGAAGTTTGGGCAACATAATTTGAATAATAATTAAGGATTAAAGTTCCAGTCCCAAAAGATGTTTTAACTAACAAATCCGCATTATCTATCGCCCAAATATTATAATTATAAGCTGATAATTGATAAAATTCTTGCGGTGAAACCGGTATAAATTCATAGGTTGACCCGTAAAATAAATTTATTGGTTCATCAAAATCTGAAGCGATTGAAGACAATTTATAAGTCCCGCCGGTTGTATAAGAAAAAAAAGCAGATGTTTTTGTGTACGCAAATTCATAATCAGCGTGAATTTTACGCAAAGCTTCATTAGCGTATTCTCTGATTTCGGTATCAGATATAAAACTTTCAGTTATATCTCGTCTGCGATAATTTACAAGTGTTTGAATTGAAGATAATTTCATAAAATTAACTGCCTACCCCTAAACTGGCTAAAGTTTTTGGCCTGCCAGTAGAAGCTGGAGCATGAGTGATGCTTATATAAGGATCGTTGGCGGTACCCGTTTGTTCGCTACAATAAAATCCACCACCATTAAATTTATTGGCGGCAAACCCGGGCAAGTCTTCTAAAATATCGTGGCCCTCTCTTATACCTAATTTAGTGTAAGAAGTATTACTAATCCACGCCAACCCCGTGGCGTTTAAGGCGTGCGAATAATAGCCAGCTCCAGTAATCGTAGACAAAGCAACCGTGGCCGCACCTTGTTGGATGTTTGGTTGCATTGCTCTGCCACCAGTATCGTTGTCAGAGCCAATATCGTCGTAATCCCCCGTTGCTAAAACGGTATTGCTGGCAGTAAAAGTATGAACCACTCCGACATAAGAATTGGAGTCTGCGTCATCATTAACCCAGGCCCCCGTGGCATACCAATATAAAGTTGCCGCAGAAATGACATCTGTGTCAGGAAGCCCAGAAGTGTCAAATGGTAAGGCGCCACGCCTAATCCACCAAGTTGAACCAGCATCACGATAAACATAAATTGAGGCGCTCACAGAGGTATAATTAACGGAAGACCCGGTGGCGTTATCGTGGGCGGCAGCGAAAGAGGCTCCTGTGCCCTCAATGTAGCCATCGCCAGCACCAGAATAATAACTATCCACCGTTCCAAAAATATAAAAACCCCCTATGAGCTTAGGAAACAAAGCCAATAATAAACAACTCAAAGTTCCGACAGGACTGAAACGCCATTGCCATTTTTTTAATCTAAAATTTTGTAAATAAGAAAAAGGCGAAAGGTTAAACACTAATGCCTCGGAAAATCTATAACGGGTGAAAAAATAAGAAGTATCACCGCTGGTGATAAAGTTAGGACCAATTCTACTTATTTTTAATTCTTTTAATTTTTCGGGCAATCTATTCAAACCCAATAGCCAACGCAACCACTTATTATTAGCGACAACAAGTAGGTTTCTTTGATGGTCTATAAAAAATTGTTTATCAAATATCATCATATTAATTATAGAAAATATTACCACCTACGGCTGATGCGGTGGCGGCCGTTGTAGCATTATCTGCTACCGCAGACGAAGCGTGAATACCTATTCCCGCCGTAAAACCTTTTAAACCTTGACCAAACCATACATTAGCGGCCGCAGACGCAGGCAACATAAAAGTAGCAACAGGTACATCTGTACCAACATTTATCGCCCCAGAGGTATTAGTAAATTTCACATATTGAGGAATTGTTGTGGTATTCCATAAATAATAACCATATAACGCACCTGCTGTCGCTTTAATTGCTTGCGAAGCTGATAAACTTAAACTTTTATAAATAGAAACTTGACCTGTCGTGTCAACCGGTAAATAAGATGAAGTTCTGAATAAATTAGCACCATCGGATTTTGCTGATATGTTTAAAGCCGCCGCCCCGTCTTGAATTACCGATACTCTTAATAAAGCACCGTCTGAACTACGAGCCGATACCATTAAATTAGTAGCATTTCCCTGAACTGCTGATACAGAACCGTTATCAAGATAAGCCGAAACATAGCCTATATTCGCTGTACCCGCCTTTAAAGTTGCGCTTACTTGGCCAATAAAAGAGGTTCCTTCACCTGCGGCTGATGTCCCTATTACCGATACCCGCAATAATGAAGCATTATCACTAAAAGCACTTACTCTTAAATCAGTAGCATCATTTTGTAGAGAAGAAACTTGTTGTAGCCCATTAGTATCACAAGTAAATGACCTAATAATTCCATTATAATCAATACCAGCCACATTCATCGTAAATCCACCATAAGAAGATAATTTATTACCAACAACATAGCCACCTAATGTTGATGTTTTTAATAAACCAGCATCGCCTTGTTTAGCCGACACCGAACCGTTATCTAAATAAGCAGATACATAACCAATATTAGCCGTACCAGCTTTAAGTGTTGCCGAAACTTGACCTAAAAAGGCCGTACCTTCTTTACCAAGAGATGATATTTCCCAAGTCCCAGCTTGATTTGCGCTTACAGAACCCACAAAGGCCGTTCCCTCTTTTAAAGTCGCCGATAAAGACTGGTTAGCGACTAAAGAAACGCTACCAGAAATTCCTACTAAAGAATTGACATTAACCGTACCAGACACAGGAACGATACCATTAACGCTAACTGCGCCTTGTTGGGCAATCATTAAATAATTATTAGCGTCTAATAATAAGGCGTGTAAAAAATCAGCGGAAGTTTTTGCCAACGCCACACTTCCCATAGCAGAGGCCTGCGAAGCGGCTTCTTGGTATTGACCAATGGCCGAAGTTCGTAATAAAGCACCATCATTACTAAAAGCCGATACCCGTAAATTGGAGGCATTTTCTTGCTTGGCAGATACACTTGAACTGTCTGCTGACAAAGGAGCGGTTGTCGCCGTTACACCCAAAGCCGATACTCTACCTAAAAACTTAGTAATTGAAGCATCATCAACTAATACAGCCGATACTGAACCAAGATGAGCCGTACCTTCAAGTCCTAAAGCTGATAAAGACTGGTTAGCCGAAATTGCCACGCTTCCCACAGTAGAAACGCGGCCAAGATAAGTAGCGTTTATTGGATTATCTTTTAAAATGGCCGATACTTGGCCAATAAAAGCTGTACCCTCTGCTAAGGCTGAAGTTCCAATTACTGATACTCGTAAATTACCAGCATCAGATTGAAAAGCTGATACTCTATTACCAACCGCATCTGCTGACAAAGCAATGGTTAAACCAATGGCTGACACCCGCATATAAGCCGCGTCATCTGATTTAGATTGTCCGTCCCAATGATACCAACCGCTACTCGTTTTATACATAATACCCCGTGTCATTATAACCGGGTCAACCGTTCTGTCGGTATTCCAATTTTCTAAATCACCAATAGGAATTGGAGCGTATTGGCTTGGATAAACTGTCATATAATTAAGAAATTAAAGATTTAACTTTTCTTTGTCTTTCCAATAAAATTTGTTTTTGTTTATTACTTCTTTCAAGTCGTCTTTCTAAAATTTCATTCTTTTTTTCTAAAGCTTCTTCTTTTTTTTCAGCTAAAATTCTTTGCCTTTTTTCTTCTCGTAATTTTTCAAGGTCGGTTTTTCTTTTTAACAATGCCTGTTTTCTTTCGTCAACCGATTTATTCCTTTCTAAAAGCGTTAAATACTGAACTAATTTGTTAAATTTAATATCGTTTCTTTGATTAACTTCTACACCTATTTTATTAAATAGCTCATTAACCAATAAATCATAAGTAATAAAATCGTCTTTTAATCCCCTATTTTCAATTTGACTTAAAATATAACTTTCAATTTTATCAACACCCTCCCTAACTGCCCCTAATTCATAATTGACTGTAAAAAATTTAGCCGTGTAAGGAATGTTATAAATATCTTGATAATGAGATACTGGAACCTCGGTCTTATTATCATCAACCAAAAATTGTTCAGATTGAATAATATTTGTTTGGGCCGGTAAATCTGGTTTTATTGGGGTAGCAAAAGCGTCCATAAAATAAAAAACCACACCCCATAAAGGGATTAGTGGTTCGTTAATTTAATTTAATCGTATTATCTTTTTTTCAATGTTTGACGAAAAGCGTTCAACCAAAGTTTATAATTCTTATCTATATTATACTCTTTTTTACATTTTTTGTAAAGCTTCTCGGCTAAAGTTTGTCTTAATTTTTCGTCTTTAACTAATTTTTCAATAGCATTATACCAATCATCAACTTCAGTCGCATATAACAATTCTTTATCAAATCCTAAATAAGGTTCTACCGGTGAACAAATTACAGAATAACGAGCTGAAGCATATTCAAGTATTCTTAAATTACTTTTAGCCCGGTTAAAAGCATTATCAGCTAACGGCGCTAACGCAATATCAAGGTTCATTTCTCTATTAGCTGACGGCCAAGTTTGTAAATCTGACCAAGGAATTTGTTTAACCCTATCTTTAATTGTTTGGTCTTGGAATAAGTCACCAAATAAACCCGTATAATAAAATGTCGTTTGAGGATATTTTTTCAATATCTCAATTACGGCTTCTTCAATATGTTTGAGATTTTCCCAATGAGCCGCTGAACCAGACCAACCAATACGGATTTCACCTGGTTGTTTTTTAAATAATTCACTACCTTCAAAAGTGTTTTCATAAATTTTATCTCGTTCTTCCCAATCTAAACTATTAGGACAAACAAAGATTTTATTAGGGTCTGTATATTTAGAATAAAAATCTTTTAAGTTTTGCGTTGATACAATTATTGTATCAAAAATCCCTAACGATTTAATGTTCCAAATCATATTTGGACTACCAGGAAAAAATGACCGATAACCGGGATTATAAGGTCGGGTCGCCTGGACATTATCGTCTATATCAAGAACAATTGGTTTTTTATAAAAATCTCTCATACCTCCGGCTTGGGCGATATAAGCCGGGACATCATTGCGAGCAAAATATAAAATATCAGCCCACTCCCCAGCTTTTGCCAAATCAGCATCAGTTGTCCCGTCATCTCCGCTTTCATCGTGACTTTTTCCCCAAGTAAATTTATGACAAACAAAATTTGCTTCACCCTTTTTCTTAGCCGTCATTAAAGGCAACCATTGCCGATAATAACCCACCCCACAATCAGCTACACCTGGAATTCGTAAAAACACTTTTAAATTTTTCATAGATTTTCAAGTAATAATCGTATTTTCTTTTTAGCCTCTCCTTTGCCATAAACCTCCATATCAGCCCGACCGCGCCAAGTTTCATTAATCCAGCGTTTAATTAAAACCGTATCAGCTCCAACCAATTTATTCCAACCACTATCAACAGTTTCTTCCCATTCAGTTTCATCTCTTAAAGTTAAACAAGGTCGTCTAAGGAAAAAAGCTTCAACTTGTAATCCCCCGCTATCAGTAATTACTTTCTCGGCAAAAGCTATCTCATTAATCATTTTCTTATAAGGAATAGGTTTTAAAATTTTGATATTTTTAGGCAATTTTAAACCCTTTAAAAGCCCCTGTAAGCGTGGATGGGCGTAAAACCTAATAATATGCTTAGAGTGGCTTAAACCGTCTGTAATAGCTTTTAAACGCTCTACCGTAGCGTTAAAATCCCTATGTATAGTCAAAACTTGGTATTTATAGGCATCCTTAGGTTTTTTGGTTGGAAAAGTGCTAAACATCGTATCTAACTGGGTGGCTCCGACATTAAAAACAGCTATATTATAATTTTCTTCTAAGCGTTTTTTGGTTAATTCTGATGGGGTAAAATGAACAGACGCAATTTCATCAACTAATATTCTTATTCGTTCTTCAATCATTTTCATATTACCGCACCGACAACCAGCCTCTATGTGAATTACTGGGATATTTTCATAATAAGCGGCTACCGCTCCAGCTAAGGTTGACCGGCAATCTCCATAAACAATCACATAATCAGGTTTTTCTTTTTTAATAACATTAATTATAGCGTCTATCATTGAACCAAGTTCAGTTTTACCCAAATCATAATCAGGTTTTTTCAAATGTAAGCCGGTAAAAAATTTGTCTTTTAAATTTTTATCATAATGTTGCCCAACATAAACCAAAGTTTGTTTAAAATCTTTGTCTAATTTAATTATTTGCGGGCGTGTGCCTACTATCGTTAAATATTTTTTCATAGTTTAACATAATTTAAGTTAAATCAACAACAAATAACATCCGGTTATTACTTAAGGGCACCGTTTTAACAACCTTAAATAAATCAAGATAATTATGGCACCAAGTATATTTAACATTAAAAATAAAATCAGAATTTTTTTGTTTGTCAATAATTTTTGAATAAACCAATCTATCTCTACCTTCAACGCTGGCCTCATTAATTGGTTCAACGAAAACCGCTCGTTTAGCTATTTTTTTAAGGGCGGCAATCGTTTTAGGTAAGTCTTCAGGCGGAATATGAAGTAAAGTAGCAAAGGTAAAGGCTAAATCAAATTTATCAATTATATTTTCAGCCATTTCTTCAATATTACTAACTTTAAATTCTTTTTCAGGATGCCGTACTTTAGCCGCTTCAATTAACTTAGGCATAAAATCAAAACCCGTATAAGGCACATCCGGCAAAATATCGCACCACCGGCCAGTACCACAACCAATATCAACTATATTTTCAGGTTTTAATTCTTTTATTTCCTTTACCGTCCTAAACATATCTTCGGCTTCAATTTGGGCATTTTCCATATCACCCCATAAATCAGACATCTCTTCCCACCACTTTTTAATATCAACTTTCATCAAGCCGTAAATATTTTTATTAAATTTGTCAACATTACAAAGTTCATTATAATACTCGGAGCCAGCGACATTTTCTCCCTTAGTTCTAATTTCAGTTATTAAAGTGCTTAATCTATCTTCATTTTTCTTAACTAATTCATTAAGTTGCTCTTTAGTAGGTTGACCTTCACCTTTCCACATTTCCAACTCAAAATGTAAAGCGTGTGGTATATCAATCGTGGTAATAGCATTTCGTCCAGCGGTAATCCACTCAACAACAGATAACGGCAACCCATCGTGGGGGGTTATTCTTAAAATACAAGATGTCTTTTTAATTAAATCTTTGGTTTCTTCAGTATCAGTAATACCGTAATTATGAACATTATTTTTGCTACCCATTAAGGTCGGGTCGCCAAAGAAATGCCACTCTATATCGGGGTGCTTGTCAGCATATTCCCTAATAAAATTTGAATAATAAAACTCTTTATTAATGTAAGGGTCATAAACCGCAATACTGAATTTTTCCGGTAATGGCAAAACTTCAGTAGAAAGTAATTTAGGCGGAAAAGGAACCACGCGCGCTTTAATACCTAATTCAGCTAATTCTTTTTGGGTAGCCTCTATTTCGCATAAATGAACATCAATATTATTGTCTAACCAAGTAATTGTTTCTTGACGGACTTTTTCAGGAGAATTTTTAAGACCAAGAATATCAGAACCTATCCAATGTAAAACTCTTAAAGCCCTGGTATTCCATAAAGCTTGGCTAACATTACCAAAGAAACCTATAATATAAATCATTTCGTAGCTATGCGGTTTAAAAGAGGGCAACGGTAAATAATCAGCGTGAAGATATTTGGCCACATTTTTAGCGTGAAAAGTCGCGCCTTGACCAGTAACACAAATCTTCTTTTCTTCTATGCCATATTTTCTTTTAATAAACCTAAGTCTTTCTTGCCAATTTCTGTGGCTATCATCTGATAAACCGCCAGCGTGTGGCATTGTTGTTTCAAAGAACACCTGTTTGCTGTAAAAACCTTTAGCATTATGATTTTTAACGGCATTAAGCCAAAAATCCCAATCCTGTAAAGATTTAACCTGTTTATCCCAACCACCCATTTTATCAAACAACTCTTTTTTAAGAGGAAATGAACCATCAATATAATTAGTTACTTCCAAAAAGTATGGGTCAAAATCATCAGCTAAATATGAAAATACTTCGTGGCCAGCTTCATCAACAAACTTATAACCTCCATATAAAAAGTCATATTCAGGGTGTCGTTCAAGAGCTTCAACCCATATACGCGCCATACCTGGATATAATTTAGCGTCAGCCGGTAAAAATGATAAATACTTACCTTTAGCCTCTGAAGCCCCTAAATTACGAGCAACACAAGCACCTTGATTTTCTTTTAAATAAAGTACTCTTAACTTTGGATATTTAGCTTCAAGTTTTTCTAAAACTTCCTTACTATTATCGGTTGACCCGTCATCAACAATAATTTGTTCAATATTCGGGTAATCTTGGTCAAAAATACTGTCCACCATTGCTTCAATCGTTTTACCGTCATTATAATTGGGGGTAACAAAACTAATTAAAGGTAATTCTCGTTTTTTCATAATTTTAATTTAATCGTTTTTTTTGAATATAATATTGCTCATAACTCACTACAAAAGCTTGACCCGTAATATCTGATACTAAAATACCGGCTGGATTTCCAATTACGGTAACCGCGGGGGGAACACTTTTAGCTACCATTGCTCCCGCTCCCACCTGCGCGTTTTCACCAACTTCAACCCCACATAATATCGTAGCATTGGCGCCAATAGTCGCTCCCTTATTAACTATTGTTTTGAAATAACAAGAAGTAGCTACCGGATTATTGGCCTTTGGTTTGCGAACATTTATAAATGTCGCATTATTACCTATAAAAACATCATCTTTTAAAATAACACCTTTATACAAAGAAACATTATTCCCTATGTGGCAATTATCACCAACTTCAACTCCGTCTTGGATAAAACAACCTTGGCCAATAGAACAATTTTTACCAATCTTGGCCTGGGGTTGTATATGTGTCCAACGCCAAATATTAGTACCCTCACCAATTTCCGCTCCTTTTTCTACATCAGCCAACTTATGTATCATATTTTTGTATCATCTTTTTGTTTTTTAAAATCTAAGCTAAACACCATTCCACAAATTTTTAAACTTATCATACCTATACAATCTTTACAGGTATGTAATCTAATCCCAAATAAATACCAACTATCTTTATTTTCAGGATTTATCATAAATCCAATTATAAATTTTTTATTTATTCGTATAGTAAAAGCAAAAATGTATTTCCAGCTTTTATCCAAACTATACTCAATCATAACTTTAATTTAAAATCTTTAAACATATCAGCAATACCAGCTTCAAAAGTCCATCGCGGGTCATAATTGAGCATCATTCTGGCCTTAGTAATATCATAAACAAACCTTTGCGGGTCAACAATTCTTTGTTTAACTTTATCAATTCCACCTGTCCAACCAGTAATCTTACAAACAATCTCTCCAGCTTGTTCAGCAGTTAATTCTTCACCTGTCCCTATGTTATAAATATGGTTCCAAGCGTCCCAACCAGCCGTTAAAGCCTTTACATTAGCTTGGGCAATATCAACCACATAACAAAAATCATTACTTTGGTCACCACCATAAAGCATTGGTTTCATTCCTCGTTCTATCCTTGACCAATAACCTCCAATTAAACCGTGGCCTCGTTTTTCTTTACCATAAATATGGGAATAACGAAGAATAATGTGTGGGTCAACTTCTTCTACAAATTTTTCTCCAATTAATTTTGAACAACCATACTGACTATTACCCATTACTTTAAAATTTTCCGTAATTGGCGGAGTTTCTACAATAGGCATATAAACCGAACCGGTTGACGCATAAACTAAGGGAAGATGAAACAATTTACAAACTGTTGCCACATTCATTGTTCCCAAATCGTTAGTTTCAAAAGTTAATTTAGGGTGCTTATCAGCTTCAGCAAATCTGGCAATCGCCGCTAAATGTAAAACTCGGTCAGGTCTTTCTTTAGCAACAAACTCTTTTAGTTGGGTAAAATCTCTAATATCTTTTCCTTCTAATAAATCATAACCGATAACTTCTATTCCTTTGTTAATGAGCTGTCTAACTGTTTCTTGACCGACAAAACCTTTATGGCCGGTAATCATTATTTTCAATTTAGGCCCCGTATGACCAATAATAACCCCTTCGTGGCTTGGAGTACAAGTAGTTGAAATTTCATTCATAATTTTAATTTAATCGTAAAATAGTGGCCTTTTAGTGGGAGGCCTTACCCAGTCGTTACAAGAAACGCATTTTTTTCTCGTTGACGACAGTTGAATATTCTGGGATATCCTCAAAAACCGTTGTCCCGGCGCCTATTAGTGAATTTCTACCAATAGTTACACCGCAAACAATAACTGACCCAGCGCCAATAGACACATTGTCTTTAATAATGGTTTTTTCCCATTGGTCTTTGCCGCGGGGTGGCCGTTTATCATTTGTAAAAACAACATTTGGCCCTAAAAACACATTATTACCCAATTCCACTCCTTCAGGTAAAAAGCAAAAGGCTTGTATTTTACAGTTATCGCCTATTTTTACCTTATTACCTATCCAAACTGGAGCGTGGATTACGCAATTAGCACCAATTTCACAGTCTAAAATGACTGATTTTTCTAGGTGCCAAATTTTTGTAGTTTCGTCTATCATTTTAACCTCTTTAATGTACTAATAAATTTGTTTTTATCGTTATTTCACAAACTTTTTCAATTTCTTCATTGGTTAAATCGGGATATAAAGGCAAACTAACCAATTTTTGTCCTAAATCTTCCGTGTTTTGTAAATTATTAGCCAAATAATCAATGTGTCTAAAAGCGGTCATTTGATGTAAAGGTAAAAAATGAACAGAACATTGAATATCGTTATCGGCCATTAATTTTATAAATTTATCTCTATCTTTAACTAAAATCGGGTAAAGATGTAAGCCAGTACGATTATAACCCAATAATTTATTATAAAGGTCAACACATCTTTGCCGTTGGGCGTGAATATAATCTATTTTTTTAAAATTGATTTTAAGTAAAGCTGACAGAATATCAGACGGGTTATATTTCCAACCCATAAACTCAATATCATAATGCCAATTACCTCCGGCATAGCGTTTCCAACCATCCTTACTAATACCGTGATGTCGGGCTTGGGCAAACCAGTTAGCGGCGTGTTGGTTGTTAGTACAAATCGCGCCGCCCTCACCCATTGGTAAATTTTTAGTGGCATAAAACGAATAACAGAAAAAATGGTCACTATCTTTACATTGGTCTTTTTTAATAAAATGGGCACTATCTTCTATAACATCAGTTAAATAATTAGTCTTGGCTTCAACTCCGCATAAATGAACAGGCATTGCTACATCAAAAGGATATTTAGATTGCGGATTAAGACACATTGTTTCATCAACATCACCAAAAACGACCTTACCGCCAGCGTGAATTACTGGAATTACCGTACCCGCAAAAGTTAAAGCTGGTACATAAGCTCTAAAATTTTTACCATATTTAAACTGTTTTAAATATTCAATGCAAAGATGTAAAGCCGAAGTACAAGAGTTAACCAGAACACAATATTTAGCTCCCGTATAATTCGCTATCATCTGTTCAACTTCCTCGGTTACTTTGCCAGTAGTAATCCAACCAGCCTCAATCGTTTCATTTATTAAAGGTAAATTATCTTTATTAAGATAAGGCTTACAAAAAGGTATCATAATTCAGGAATTATTTTATCTGCGCTTATGTATTCTTTAGCGATGCTTTCGTGTAATTTTTCACCTTCTCTAAGGCCAATTATTTCCCATTTACTATCTGGCGCAACTTGTTTAGCAATTTGACCAATAGTCATACTCGTAAGATTTGTCGGATAATGTAATCCCGGCCCGACCTCACTTAAGACATAATCGCAAACATCTTCAATTTTCATCATAAATCTGGTAGCTTCAGGGTCGGTAATGGTCAAGGGTTTTCCTTGGGCTTTTTGTCTAGCAAAAATTTCCCAGACACTCCCCCGACTACCAATAAAATTACCAAATCGCCAGACAATGGCTCCGTTAGCTAAAGCAATGCTTTCAGCTATCATTTTACTCGCCCCATAGATACAACTTGGTTGAAAAACTTTATCAGTTGAAATATGAATTATTTTTTTTCCCTCACCGGCTAAACAAACATTATAGGTTCCCCTAATATTAACATCAGCTACCTCATAAGTATTGTGTGAGGTCGTGTCCATTCGTTTTAAAGCGGCCGGATGAATAATTACATCAACACCCTGACAAGCATTTTTAAGACGGTCTAAATCCCGAACATCACCCAACCAATACTGCGCCTCTGGTATTTCGCGCATCATTTCACTCTGTTTATATTCATCTCTACTATAAACCCTAACCTCGTGGTCTTTTATTAATCTTTTTACTAAAGCAGAACCTAAAGTGCCGGTTCCACCGGTAATTAAATACTTCATTTATTTATTTTGAATAAAATCAAAACTAACCGTCCCTGACGAATAGGTATCTATAAAACCACGATAATTAATATAAGGCATATCAGAATAACCTGAAGTTACCCCTAAACCAGATACAGTTAATAACCGATACCAAGCATTATTATTCATTGTTCCCTCAATCCCAGCATTATTAGCTGATACCGCGCAAGACACCTGAAAACAAACCCGATTAGCATTTTTAAATTTTTCATAAAGACCTGTCGCAACAGATGCCGAAATAGACGCTATTGCGTCTGCGGCCGCGCCAGTTAAAGTTACTTTAGTATTTTCCCATAATCTCATTAATAATTCATTTTCATTGTACATATTTTTAGTATTAGTACTAATTTCTGTCCCCCAATAAGAGGGACAGTATATCAAGACTAATAAGAAGTCGGATATTTGTATCTAACAACACTACCGGTTGCGCTCTCATCACCAACAGTAGTCGTATCACCGGAACCAGCCCAGAACCACAGACCAGCGGAAGCATTTAAAACTTTAGCAATAAAGTTTGCTTTCCAACCGTAAGTAGTAATCTGGTTTAACGGGTCAGATTTATCGGGGCCTTGCGAAATGAGGGTTTTAACACCACCATCAAGCTCGGTCACACCGAAATAACCTTTACCCATCACCAAGGTACCGTACATTACGGCTGAAGCGGTAGACAAGCTATCGCCAACAGCGCGCACGGCAGGGCCTTGAGTGGTTTCAACAAAACGACAACCATAGATTTTACCAATTTCACCATTATACAAATTTTCTTGACCAGGAGCGGCGTACTGATGGAAGTTAATCCAAGTGCTATCACCAACAATATCTTCAGCCGTTTCAGTATTTACAATAGAAACATAGTCATTACCCGAATAGGGTTTAACATTTAATCTCTTTAATCTGTAAATAGCTGAACGAATATTAGATACCGCGATAACATTAGCATAACAACCGGTCGCACCCAGCACCGAGCCGGGAGCAGTACCGTTAGAACAGACAGATACACCAGACACGCTCTCAAAGTAATCACCAATAGAAGCGGAGTTTTTAACAATATGAATACCAGCGTCAGCATTGCCAATCGCTAATTCATTGATAATAACTCGCTCTATGGTTTCCCCGGCTTGCTGACCAATTCTTTGAGCGGCTAACTTCATTACATCGGTAATAGAAGTTAAATCAACTAAATCAGAAATAGAGGTATAACCACCAAATTGTCTGATAATAGCTGAAACCTTAGAAGTAGACAAAGCGTTAGCCGTAGAGGTTGTAACACCTTCGGATAGGACAAAACCTTTTGCCAAAGCAACCGGTCTATTCCACACCATAGTCAAACCTTCACCTTTAGGAAGCGGTCGTTTCTCACCAAACTGATAATAAATCAATGTCGGGTCAAGCGTATCTAACATTACTCTATCGTAAAACGACTTAATTGTGTTAGTTAAACTTGTGACATTTGTTAAAGCAGAAGCCATAAATTTCAGTATTTATTTAATCAAAATCCGCCAATCAACCTTTATGGCTCGTATTTTAATGAACTCGTTTTATTGTCTTGGCAGGACATCCTCAAGCTCCTTGGTAGAATATAAATATTTACCATCGGGGCCTTTTGCTAATGGGTCAATCTCTTCAGACGGCCCCTGAACCTTGGCTTTAGTCGCTGTTTCTACCACCGCTTTCTTTTTTTCCTCTTGTTTTATGGTAGCCTCTTTTTTACCGGCTTCCCTAGCTTCAACAATAGCCATATCATACTTGGCTAATTTTAAAGCATCAGACCATTTAAGGGTGGGGTTTTCTTTGACCTTAACCTTAATAATCTCATAAAACTTAAAGAAATCGGGGTTTTCAGCAATGGTCTTGTCTAAATCAGCTTTACGGCTGAAATTATCAAGCTCTTTAGTAGCAATAGCTTTAGCGCGCTCATCAATTAATTTCAAAGCGTCTTCAGTATCGCCAGTAAAATCAGTAGGCGTTTTAGTTGGCTCTACTGTTTTATCTTCCATTGTTTCAAGAAGCTCTTTATACTGGTTCCTCTCTTTAACAACCGCAGAAAAACGGTCATAGGGAACGGTTTTAGCTTCTTCAACGACTTCCTCGGTCGGTTTGATTTCCTCTGACGAGGGGGTAGTGGTTTCCTCCACTAATATTTCGTCTTTATCCATACATTTTTACGGGTTAAGTCCCGGCTTACATTTAAAGGGGTTAAGTCCCCATATTATTAAATATCTTTTTCACCTGTTTCTTCCGATAACGAAGAGTTCATTTCTCCCTCCAACACTCCCGCTTCTTCTGAAGTTCCTGAAGTTTCTTCAATATTTTCTTCTAATGGTTCAAAAGTCATATTTTTAATTTATAGGCTTAATGCCTTTTTTAATAAGATAATCAACTTCATTAAATATCCAATCTAAACCTTTAATTTCACCTGCCAAAACTTTAACCTCTTCACCGTTATAAGCTTTATTGACCAAGGTTAGGGTAAGGTGTTCTTTGCGCTGTTGGCTTAGCATTTGTAGTAACGCCCAAACCGGCGATTGCGTCAGTTCCAACAGAACCTGTTGTTTGTCCCCCCATTGCTGGGACACCGGGGACGCTTGTGATTTGTTCTTGTGGAAAAGCTTTGTCAATATCGGTAAGGTCATAGGTTTCTAATAGATATTTAATAAAATATTTTATATCAAGGCCTAATTGGGCAAAAGGCACAACGGCCTGGAGTAATTCGCGCGCCTCGGCCCGTCTAACGCTTTTATTCATCGGTTGGTCGCTGGCCGCATCAATTTTAATGTCAAATTTACCAAGCAAATTATCTGGCTCCATATCAACCCAACGACTTAAACCATCACCAACAATTCTTATCTTAGTTGCTCTATCCATAAACTGCTGATTAAGAGCAATTAATTGTTCACCAAATTCCTTTAAACTATCCTCTAAATTATCTAATTTATATTTAAAACGGCTGGCTGAAGCTTCTTGTAAAAGCATAATTCCAGTAGCGGTATTCTGTTTCATTCCAACCTGACCTTTACCCTGACCTTCCCCGCTCCCCCGCGTATAATCATTAACTCCCGACACTAATTGAATATCAGATTTTACAAGGGTTTCCTCGTTATAAGAACTTCCTGTAACATCAGGCGTTTCTAAGGCCTCTAAAGCGTTCATATCTTCACAATGGATTACATTACCGGCCTGGCTAACTAAGTCTTCCTCATCAACCGCGCCTTTAAGGACTTTCCACATTCTATTTAAAATCAAAGTAACATTATCCATTCGTTGATTACGGATATCGTTTAATTCATATTGTAAAGACGCTAACTGCTCAACCTCGCCAATACCAGCAAACGAAGTCACATCCTCAACATCAATTAACTTAATAAAAGGTTTTTTTAAATGTTTGTAAGGATTAACCTCCGCCCTAATTAAAGTGTCTTGATTAGCGATTACCAATAAACACTCTTGTTCACCATTACCCAGGTCATATAAGCCCCAATATTCTAAAATCTCAACCTTTTTAACATCTTTATCCTTAGGCTTGGTTAAACCCAAAACCGCATCTCGCTGAACTTTGTACTCGTCTTCTGCGACCTTATAATCTAAAGTTTTAGGAATATTATAATTAGGATTTTTCTTTAATTCATCTAAAGTTCGCTCTGACCGATGAATAGTATAACGACAATTTTCAATCGTTGTTCCATCTGGGTCATAAAAAAAATCAAACAAATCTAAAAGTTCAACTTTAGGCGTATCCTCTTGCCAACCTAATTTTAAAATACCATAACCATATAACAAAGATTGCCTAATCCAACTTTTAAGAACAGCCCGCATATTCATCTTATCCCACTCATAATCTAATAAAGCTGATTGACTTTTAGCGTTCTGTAAATCATTAGGTTCTCGTGGTACGGCCTCAATCTTAATTTTATTACCCACTAACCTCGGTATAATTGTTTCTATTATACTAAACACATAAGGAATAAACAGTTTAGCGCGCCCAGCATAGTTTTGCTTGCCGTCATCTCTAATTGCCCTATAAATACGATAATACTCGTTAAACTTAATAAAAAGTGGCCGCTGAAACTCTAAAGAAGACCGATAACAAGTTTTAACATAATCAGCACACTCACCATATTTAGCTTTTTTAATATCTATTGCCATTTTAATAACCCGTTATTGTATTATTGGGCTTATATGCCCGTTTAATAATAGTTTTAAAACTTGGTTGATAAGTATAAATTGCGTATCTTATAGCATCCATTAAATGGTCGTTTTCTTTAACTGGCTCTTCTTTCTCACTTCCCTCTTGACTTTCAGGATAGTGATAAATTGAAAACTCTTCTAAAGCATAACGACAAATATTAAATATCTTAAACCTGTTTTGTCTAATAAGCTCTCTAACCGCATTAATACCATTTATTACGCTATCTTTGCCCTTATTAACTTCTCTGGGATAAAGCCCAGCCCGCTTCATTTCTTCAAGTCTGTCAGGTTCTGCTGGGTCAGGATAATAAAATCTAATCTTATATTGATTGGTAAAATACTTTAATTTTTCAATAATCTCTAAAGTAGTACGGCCCGACTGATAATACTCATCTATTAAATAAAAGGTATTATCGCTATCAATCCCGATTATCGCAATCGCCGCTTGGTTAGTAAAGCCCCAGTCTATTCCACAAATAACCTCTTTAAATTGAATTACTTTAGGCTCAATTATATGCTCTAAACTTAAATCTTCATAAACCAAACCTTCCATCTTTTCAAATAAACCATCATATCTGCGTCTAAAGGTTCGTGCGTCCATTGTAGCTTTAACCCGGTTATACTCATCTTTGGGGAAATATGGGTTATCACAACTACGGCACTGGACTACTAAATAATCAGGATTACCCTTTTTCCATTGCTCATAAAACTCACTATAAAGCCAATTAAGGGTATAAGGCGTAGTCGTAGCAAAGAAATTCCCTTTTAATATAGATAAACGACCTTGAAAATTAATCCACGCATCTAATTTCATCTGGCCAGCTTCATCAGGCCAAACCCATCTTAAAGTCATACCCTCAATAACATTAGGATTTTCAGTAGAGCGAATAAATATCTTACCTCTGTCCGGTACATCTATTTCGCTATCACCCTTTTTATAATACTTTTTTAAATCTTCATTTATCTCAAAGAACTTTGGTAAAGTAGATTGGGTTAAAATCTTATAAGTTGGGGCCGCAATTAAACCGGTATCATTAGGGAAAGTATCAAATTGAACCCTTGACCAAATAGCACCCGCTATTGTTTTACCACTTTGTAAGCCACCCACATAAGCTTTAAATCTCTGTTCACTAAATATAGCTTTATCCTGTTGCGGGAATAATTTTATCGTCTTGGTTTCCATCTCGTATAATCTTAATTTGTAAAGGCTCACCGCCAGATTTAATATCAAGGTTTTTACTTAATTCCAAAACATAATCTAAAAACATCTCAATAGATTTTTCTTTTCCTAAACCCGCCTGGTCAGCTAATTTCTCCAAAACTTCAGGGGCTTTCTTTTTAGCTAACATTAAAGCAATTTTAAGGCTTTTCTTTTGGTTTTCTTCCTTTGAGCTTTGATAATAATAAGTACTCTCGGTTATACCCCATTTTTTACAAAAATCACCAGTCGTTCCCTGCCGGGCGGCCTTAGGAATAGCCTCTCGTTGTATCATCTCATCAATCCAGTTTGTTTCTTGTAGTTCTTCCATACTCAAGTGTTAAATTCAATTATTTTACGATTTAGTATTTTATAAATTATAGCTTTAATAGGATATTTAGCCTTTAATTTAATTTTAACCTGGGCGAGTGAAATTTAGCTTTAATTAGCAATAAATTTCATAATTATTTCTTTTTTCTTTTAGATTGTATAAAAAATCCATATTATTTTTTCTTTCCTTGATGAACCCCCTTAATTTTTCCCTTATTCATTAAAGCATAAAAAACTTCCTTACCCTTTTTTGTTCCATATTCTTTCATCATTGCGGACATAATTTTTTGTCCCTTTTTTGTCATTGGCATAAAATATTTATTAAAATATAAATTTTCAAAAAAACGGATAAATAAATTAAACAACTCTTTGTAAATAAATTTACGGTTCGTAATTGCCTTGTTTGTATTTATTTATCCGTTTTTGTTTCTCCGATACTCCGTTTTCAGGGGCAATTCCTAAAAAATAGAAATATCTTGCTTTATCTTAATTATATCATACTTCAAGGTTATTTGTCAAGCATTTTTTAACCCTTCTTAATTTAGGCGGTCGGAACTTACCCTGCTGAACAATTGTTAGTTTAACATTTTTATTTTTAGAAAACAACGCCTCAAAAAGTTTCCATTTTAATTTCCAAACTGGTGTAGGATAACCTTTTGTTTCAACATATTCAAGCGTCCTGTCGTTGTGATGAATAATAAAGTCTATCCGGTATTGGCAGACAATAAATCCATTTACAACTAAATCAAGATTAACTTGCCTCTCATAGCTTTTGATTTTACCGGCTTTGACCAATAAATCAAGGTCAGCGGCGTAGCGCGCCTCAAACTTTGAATCGTAGAGAAATCCATTGTATTCCTGCTTTTTGGCAGTTGTCCACCTTTTATTAACATAATATGCCATACCCCTTAATTATACACTATAAAACCCAATAAAACAAGGGGCTTGACAAAATTTTTCAGCGGGTGTATAATTATAAGGTAAGCTTAAAAACTTAAATAAGCATCTTTAATAAGCATCTTGGGAAGAAAACAGATTTCTGCTGGTTGCCGTGCTATAATCTCCCAAGATGCGTGGCAACGCGCAATTAGTAGAAATCTGTTTTTTTATTGGCTAACGGTTAAAGTGGGTTCAATTCCCACAAGCCAACAAATTTTTTTGAGCCCATTTTTTTAACAACTCTCAACGAATAACTAACGGAAACCTATAAACCCTTCTTGGCTACGGACAAAAACAAGGGCAAGTGGGAAGAACTACGGAGTGAGATGCTTTATTCGGGGAGTGGACAATAAAAAAAGGGCTACTACTTCAAACAGTTAAACCAGTTAAACCGGTTAAAACAGTTGGACAATTTTTAAAAATTATTGTATGAGTAGACAAATACATAGTGATTATATTAAAACAATAGGAATTAAATCTGATAAATTAGATTTTATTAAAAAATATAAAGGAAAAAAATCAGCTTCTGGAAAACTTGACGAGATAATAGATTTTTATAAATATGAAAAAAAATTGGATTAATTATAAAAAATATTTAGCAAGCGATATTTGAAAATTATGAAACAAGTCTATCAAACAAAGTAAATTGAAGCTGGGGATAAGTGCCACAAATGAAATACAACCTTTAAAAATACCAACAAAAAAGCTATTTTCAATGTGCTACAAATAAGGTATTATTAAATTGTAAGATAACTAACTATAAAAATATGAACGAAACTAAAGACGAAATGATTAGAGCAAGGATTGATAAAAAACTTTATAAACAACTCAAAGAGTATGCGAATAGACACGATAATGGAGTAGTTAGTGAAACCGCCAGACGAGCATTAAGAATGCTTTTACAAGAATTAGAAAAAACTGAAAAATAATATGACGCAAACCGACCAACTTATAAATTACATTAAAGTTTGTCAGTATGCCACTTACGAGCAGGTTGAAGCAGAAGCCAAAAAAATAAATCCGGAGTGGCGCAGCGAAACTTGGCGGCGGTCGCTTCGCCGGCGAAAAGATATTAAGGCGGTTCACAAAAACAATAATCCCTTAGAACCGATAATTGGATACGAAGCAGTTATTTTACACAGTCCGATAATTTTAAAACAAGTCAGTTTTTTATAAAGAGTTCATTTATATTCACTAAACGAGGGCGTGAGGTGGGTGTGATAACTACCGGAAATCAAATCGGCGATATGCTACTGAAACCGCCGCCAGTGCCGTTTAAGAAAGCAGAGAGAACGCACAAGTGATAAAAGACTAATCAACTTTGTTCAACTACGCTTGTGGCTCTCGTTTAGTGAATATAAATTAAATGGGTGCTTGTGAAGCGGCAAGCCAAGTGAGAGCGGCGTTTCAATTCCCCGCCGAGCCGGAAGTCCCGCAAGGGAAACTTAAAGCACAGGGAAAGAAACGATAATCGGCAACCCTTTAATATAAAATTTAACAGGATAACAAAAATATGATGACAAATTATAGTTGGCGCTTTTATGAGAATAAACGCCAAATGGACAAAGCAGTAAAAGTTTCTTTGGTTGTAATCTTATCTTTGGGACTTTTAGCTGCTTATGTCAGATTGTTTTTCATTTACTAACGCCGAGCGGTCGGCCTAAAACAACCGCCTTATATGTCATTAAAAGAAAACGACATTTGGTATGAACACCAAAGAGAGTTAGAGGAAGAAAAAAGAGAATTAGAAGAACAAGAAAATTATAAAGGCGAGGATTGTGTTATCGGCAGTCCGGAAAAACATACCCCTCAAGAATGGTCGCAGATTATGGCAAATTTAAGACTTTAATATATGGACGCCGTCAAAGCAATCTACAATAAGCAGAAGGGCATTAAAGGCTACTTTGACTTAAAGAAATACTCAACCATTATTTCTATTGCTCAAATAACCCGCGCCGGTGCTAAATTTATTATTAAAGATAAAGACGGTACAGAATATGTTCATTTTCTTAAATTTCAAAATCGGGGCTGGGAAGAAAACCTAAAGGTCGGCAATAATGTCAGAGTATTCGTTATTGAGCGGAAAGTTAAAAATAAAATTTATTTAAATGTCTATCCTGACCATTTTAGTCATCAAATAATCGTTCCTGATAAGGAACTATAAAATTATGCTTAACAAAATCATTACCATTAGCGAAGTGGCGACCAAAAAAACTCAAAGCGGCAAACAACAGCTTAAAATTAAAGACCAAGCCGGCAAAACTTATACCTTGTGGTTAACTAAATCAGACGGAGCTTGTACTCAAGCTTATGAGTATATCAGGCAATTAGCTAACAATGGTCTGGGTAAGACAGTTGAAATTGCCTACAAAGAAGAAACTATTGAAGGCTACCAATACCCGCTCAGGACTATCTTAATGGTCAAAGAAGCACCTTCTAATGCCGCTCCACAAGCCACAGGAGGCTCAACACGCCTTCAAACCGCTAAACCAGTATCAAATAGAGACTTTGAAAAGGAGGCTTGGGGAAAGTGTAAGCACGCTTTTTTAATTGAAGCATACAAACAAGGTCAGCCTTTGGCTACCGCTGAACCTGAAGCTGAAAAGTGGGCAGATATGTCAATGAGAAAGTTAGACAAACCTATAGTAAGGGATTCGGCATTAAATGATTTTGAACGAGATGATATTGATTATTCCGATATGGATTATGATGATATGAACCCTGAAAGCAAAGTTTAATTTTATCGGTGGCGTTCTTAACTTAATTTAAGGATTTCGTTTAAGAACCACTTTACGCAAGATGATGTTAAAGTGGATTAAGAAATAGTATGTCCAAGTTTATACCCAAATTTTTTGGAAATGTAGATAGCAAAGGCAAGCTTATACTTGAGGAACAAGAGTTGTTTGATGTTTATTTGGGTAGCTTGGTTAATAGTAAAGTTGAATTGACTGTCAAAAAGTTTCGTAAGAATAGGAGTTTAAAAGCCAACGCTTATTACTGGGTATGCCTGTCTTATATAGCTAATGAGATAGGGGAAGAACTGGAGGATTTACACACAACATTTAAGGCAATGTTTTTAGTGGATAGAACTAAGCCGATACCGATAGTCAGAAGCACAACCACGCTGAACAGCTTAGAGTTTATGGATTATTTGATAAAGATAGCCGAGAGAGTTGGGCGAATTGGTATAACTTTACCAAGTCCTGATGATTATTATAAAATTGAGTTAGAATAATTAAGTTTAATTTTATGTCAAAGCTCACAATTAAGTGTTTAAGAGTGTCCGCATTGCCACCACACTATTATTATGAGCAAGCAGAGAACTATTGATAAACTTTTAAAGTAGGCTAAAAATCTTTTAAAATAAATCTATGCGAGAAATAAAATTTAGAGCGTGGGAAAAAAATAAAATGTCTAAGCCAGAAAGTTTAGAAAGCATTATTATCGGTGTTGAAAATTTTAATCCATATGGTGATTTAACGATGCTTCAATACACCGGACTTAAAGATAAAAACGGCAAGGAAATTTATGAGGGTGATATTGTTGAGTGTGTATGTGGAAAACCAGCTTGTTATGAGAAAAAAGTTATTGAATGGGATGATGCGCCGTTTTTCAAAGCAACGGGTGCTGAGAAGACAATTATAGTTATTGGCAATATCTACGAGAACCCTGAACTATTAAAATAAATTAAATTTATGGATTTTAAACAACAACTTCCAAAAGAAGTCCAAGAGCGTTTAGACGCTTACATTGAGAGAATTAAAAAAATAAATTGGTTTAAGCCTGCGGCCAATTTAAACAAGGCAAAAATTAAAAGTCAGGTTAATCTTATCTGTAAAGCATTCGGGGTAGAGGCATCACTTGAATTTAAGTATTTAAAAACTAAAGAGGACTGGGACGCCGCTTGGGACGCCGCTTGGGACGCCGCTCGGGACGCCGCTCGGGACGCCGCTTGGGACGCCGCTCGGGACGCCGCTTGGGACGCCGCTTGGGACGCCGCTTGGGACGCCGCTCGGGACGCCGCTCGGGACGCCGCTCGGGACGCCGCTTGGGACGCCGCTTGGGACGCCGCTTGGGACGCCGCTTGGGACGCCGCTCGGGACGCCGCTCGGGCCGCCGCTGATATTTTAGTGGCTGATTTTAAAGTCTATAAAGAAAAATATCCCAAAGGTAATTTTATTAATTTAATTCCTCTTTGGGAGCTTGGCCTTTATCCTATCGGAGTGGTGGACGGGAAATTTGTAATCTATGTCCCGCCATTCAGCCAAGAATTTCCTGAAATTAACTAAGCCTTATATAAGGCAATAAAAAATATGGTTTTCTATGAACTTGGTTATCACGCCGGAGAAAGCGTAGAAAAAAAATGTGCTAAATGTCATTTTATTTTCAAAATAGGAAAACATTTAGCTAATAGGACTAAGTATTGTAAAAGTTGCTCTCCTTCTCGGAATAAATTATCGGCAAGAAATTTTAAAACAGATATTGTGAGGGTTAAAGAACGGCATTACCAAAGAAAAACCAATAAAGTTTATAATAGACCAACTTAAAAAATCTTAACGCCCCCTTCTTGGCGTTATAGAGGAGAAACTACACAGCCGGAAAGTGAAATTAACTAAATAATAACTATATGGAAAATATTTATAAATTAAAATTAAACGAAACAATTAATACCGCTAATTATCTCATTACTCGTGTTCCAAGTGGTTGGATTTATATTTTTAAGCAAAAAAATAATTATGGTCATCTGCTTATTTCTAATCCAGTTTTTGTCCCTTTTGATAATAGTTTTCAAAAAAAATAATATGACAAACTTTGACCCCTACCTTCTTTGTTTCTTACCTGCCTTAATAGTCTATGGATGGAGCTGGTATATGGCTTTTAAAAATAAGAGAACAGATTTTTCATATTTTTGGATTATATTAAATATAATAATTATAACAGCTGTTCCTTTTTTTATCGGTTTTATTCACTTTATTAAATAATATGAAACTAACAATTCAAGAAGCAATAGACCTCATCAAAAAACTTACCGGAGCGACCGATGTTGAGATTTTAGATTTTAAAATCCCGCTTCAAAACGACAAATTCTCTTTGCTTAAAACCTTTAAGATTATTGTGCCTAAAAACTATAAACACAATAAACAATTAAGCACCCAAAATAAGAAAGATTTTTATGGGTTCAATTCTGATATCACCGACGCAAATTTTGCCAAAGCCACCAACCAACTGGCAGCCGGTAAAACCTATCAGGTAAAGATTTTCGCAATTAATAAGAGCGTTACTTCTGAAGAATGCTTGGCTTTATTAAAAAGCCAGCAAGCAATTTTAGTCGGCGCTCAAGGACTATCCATTATTTGGGAACTTAAAAAAGAAGAGTTTCCCACGAGCAAGTGGACAGTTTCTTTTGACGAAAAAAAGGCGCTCTGGCAGGATGACGACGGCTACCGCAGGGTGCCGGACATCTATGGCTACTCGGACGGCGACTGGTACTTCTATCTCAGCTACTTTGAGAGCAACTGGCATTCCGACTACTGCCTCTTGTGCGTTTGCGACATTTAGCACTTAAATCCTTAGAAACTTTGTTATTTTATTTCTTAGAAACTTATATGATTAACAAAAAATTGCTTAAAATGGTCAATGAAGCCAAAGAGCTTCTTGATAAGATTAAAGACGAAATCCTTAATGACAATCTTGCCACCGAAGCGGTTAATAGTTTAAATAAAACCGAACAAAAAACCATTATTATTGCGATGAATGTTTTGAAGATTTTAAACCAAATGATTTTAGAGTAATTCTTTTAATAAAAATCTTAAAAGTTTCCGAAAGAATGACTGATAAAAAATTAACTTGTTCCGAGAAAAAAGATGTATTAGAAATTAAGGGAAAGACGCTTAGAGAACTTGGCGATAAATTGGAAAAATTTATACTTTCTAATAATGCTGTTCCCTCTGATACTGACTGGAATTTATGGTTGCCAGATGAATGGCTTGAAATAAAAAAAGCAGTAAAGTTTTTTAATATATTTGTTAAATAAACCATATGAACTTTCAAGACCCCTACCTTCTTTGTTTCTTACCTGCCTTAATAATCTATGGGCTGGCTTGGTATGAAGCACTCAAAAAAAGAGGAAGTTATTTTTCAGAAATTTGGATTTTATTAAATGTAGTAATTATAACTGTTTGTTTATTTTTTATCGGTCTTATTCACTTTATAAAATAAACAATTGTCTTGGCTATTACAGAGGATTTGCTCGTCCTGGGTGAACAAGACTGCTCCGAATAAAATAGCAAAATAAGGAGCCCGAGATTTAAATAACCTATATGACCACCAACGAACAAAAACAAATTAAAAAAGCCATTGCGATGCTTCAAAGTTTATTGAAAGAAGACACGCCGGAGTTAATTACCATTATTGACGATGGCAAGAAAAAGACCAGCAAGATTTTAGATGAATGCTGTGCTTTATTTAAGGTCTGGTCTTATTGGGATAATGAAGAATTGGATAAAAATTTCCCTCCGCCTAAAAAACCAACTAAAAGACAATTCGCTTATACCCAAGAGCCAGATGAAGAGTATAAAGATATGTCCGCCAATGATTTAGAAAAGGCAGGCGTTCAAGGAATTACTTTAAGAGAACGACTTTTATTTGAACTTCTTTATTGGAAAAAAGAGGGCAAACATCTGGATATTAAAAATATAACTTTGTGTAGCGGTTCCCGTAGCTCGGTCGGCGGTGTCCCGAGCGTCCGCTGGTTTCCCGACTACGACAGGCTCTGCGTCAATTGGGCGGGTCTTGGCCGTGCCGTTGGCCCCTTGCGGTCTCGTGCGGTTGTTTCTTGCTAACCCTTATTGCTTTTATCTTTAATCATTAAATAACCTATATGTCAGACATAATTAAAAAGAAACTTGAGGAGTTTGATAAAAGATTTACTGAAACCGCCACTAATGGCGAGGTGTTAGTTGCTGATTATAGAAACGGAAAACTAATTTTAGCTGGAGAGATTAAAGATTTCATATCTAAAGCCCTTAAAGAAGTCCGTGAGCAGACCATAGAGGAAGAGGATAATAGAATAATTGATAATATAAATAAAACCATTGAATTTTACAAAGACCCCAAAAATCAATGGGATGGATTGCTTAATTCTAATACCAGAATAAACACATTAGACAGCGTGATTGAACAAATTAAACCAAGGCTAAATTGTTCCAATTAAACAAAACCTAAATAATCTAAAATAGTATGAAAACAATTAAAGGTTACAAAGCCTACGACAAGGGCTTAAAATGTAAAGACTTCCAATACGAAGTTGGCAAAGAATATGAACACAAAGACCCTTTAAAGATTTGCGAAAGCGGTTTTCATTTTTGCGAAAATCCTTTAGATGTTCTTAATTATTACAACATAATTGAAAGTGAGTTTTCTGAAGTGGAAGCTATTGGAAAAATAGTTAAAAACAAAGACGAAGATACTAAAATGGCAACCGATAAAATTAAAATCGGCGTTAAACTTGATTTACCAATGTTTATTAAAGCATCTTTTGATTTTCTTTGGAAGGTTTGTGGTAAAAAAGATAAAAACCAGTTAGCCGCTTCCGGCCACTACGCCCAGTTAGCCGCTTCCGGCCACTCCGCCCAGTTAACCGCTTCCGGCCACTCCGCCCAGTTAACCGCTTCCGGCGACTACGCCCAGTTAGCCGCTTCCGGCGACTACGCCAAGTTAGCCGCTTCCGGCGACTCCGCCAAGTTAGCCGCTTCCGGCCACTACGCCCAGTTAGCCGCTTCCGGCGACTACGCCAAGTTAGCCGCTTCCGGCCACTACGCCCAGTTAACCGCTTCCGGCGACTCCGCCAAGTTAGCCGTTTCCGGCCACTACGCCCAGTTAGCCGCTTCCGGCCACTACGCCCAGTTAGCCGCTTCCGGCGACTACGCCAAGTTAGAATTAAATGGAAATAAAAATGTTGGTGCTAATATCGGAATAGATGGAAAAATTAAAGGAAAAATAGGGTGCTGGATAACTTTAGCGGAATACAAATATGTTAATGGAAAACATGAGCCAATAATCGTTTTATCCGCAAAAATTGATGGTAAAAAACTTAAAGAAGATACTTGGTATATTGTTAGAAATAGTAAATTCGTAGAATATAAATAATATGATTTTTCAATTTGAAGTTTTAGAAACAATGGAAGATGTTAGAAAACAAATCCAAGAATGTGAAGGCCAGCACTCCCAGCAAATCGCCTATTCCAGTTTTCACGACCGCCTGACGCAAGTGTGCTTTGGTTGTCAAAAAGTAAGGAGTAATAAATTATGACCCTCCTAAACCTAAAAAATAAAATAATCTGTGCTGATAGTATTAAAGTTATGAAAGATTTATTTGATAACTCTATTGACTTAATTTTGACCGACCCTCCTTATAACGCAAAAAACATTGGACCTAACCAAAGAGTTTATGCCGAAGGAATAATGAAATTACCCGATAAAGAATATATTAAATTCTGTAAAGATTGGTTTAAAGAAGCAAAACGAATAAGCAAAACCATTGTATTCACTCCGGGCATAGCCAATACTCATAATTATCCACAACCCTTTTGGCAAATTTGTTGGCATAAACCAGCCGCAGTTAGTTTTAACAGAATGGGTGGTTATAATGCTTGGGAGCCAATATTTATTTATGGAAAACCAAAAGTAAGGTTAGGTCAAGATTATAAATTGTGTAATACAAATAATTTTACAAAAGGTCTTGAGAAACAACATCCCTGTCCAAAACCAATTCCTTTGTGGCTTTGGTTAATTGAAAAATTTAGTAAAGAGGGTGATTTAATTTTAGACCCCTTTATCGGTTCAGGAACAACGGCTGTGGTTGCTAAAAAATTAAAACGAAATTATGTCGGAATTGATATAGTAGAAAAATATTGTGAAATAACTCGGGAAAGATTAAGGCAAGAAGTATTAATATGAAATTCAAAAATAAAATAAAGAGTTTCCTGAAATTCAATATAGATGACCATAATAATATTTTACTTTGTATTATTATTATTTTTTTAGTGTTTATTACTCCTTATAACAAAGCCATACAAGCCCTTAATACCGACCTTAATGCTCTTAGCTGGTCAATTACCCAAGAATCCCCGAAAGCCCCTCTCAAGCCCAAATTTAGCCTTGTGGTGGCCAATATAACCCACTACACCGCCTCTAAGGACGAAACAGATGGAAATCCCTGTGAAACGGCAGACGGAACTAACATCTGTCAACAAGGGGTTGAACCTATCGCCGCCAATAACTGCCTGCCCTTTAATACTAAGGTTGAGTTTAATGGAATTATTTACCGGATAGCTGACCGAATGAATTTCCGCTATGGCTGTAATTGGTATGACTTGCTGGTGGCGGATAAGGCTACAGCGAAAAGTCTTGGGGTTTTATATAATAAAGAAGTTAAAATTTATAAATAATATGTGTCCAGTTTGTCAATATGAAAATGGCCACGCCCCTAATTGTATAGAAGGAACGCACGACCCTAAATGGCAAATTCAAATTTTGCTTAATGGTGTTATGCTTGGTATGTTTGGCACCAAAAATAGGGCAGAACTTATAATGAGATTAAAAGATATTATTAAATTATTACCTTAACCCGCTTCGCTTATGGCAAATAATAAAAAACGAAGAAAATTTGTTAAAACAGAAATTAAAAGATTTCCTTATTGTCCTATGTGTGGTGTTAAAATGATTTATTTTTTAACAAAAGGTGGTAATATTCCAGATAATTTCGCAACCCTTGAACATATTTATAGTAAAAATAAAAAGTTTAAAAGACATTTTTTACTTCCATTAAAAAGAGGAGGGACGAAAAAATGGAGAGTTTTATGTAAAAAATGTAATAATCAATCTAACAGAAAAGAGGAACAAAAAATTCCTAAAATTTTATTGTGGTTTAAAAGTGGTAAATTTCCACTAAGATTTAAATGGTTAGAATTTATTAGAAATTTATTTATATGAAAATAATAAATCAATACAAATTCAAAAATAAAAAATCATTTAAAGTTTTTTACATAAATAATAAAGATAGAAAAAATAATAAAATACCAAAATGTGATAATTTATTATTATCTTTTAATAAAACTGATGGTTTTTATATTAGACCAGATGAAGCATTATTATTAGCAAAACTGCTTATTGATGCTGTTTATAAAATTACAGGTACTTATGAAGAAAAATTATTAAAAGGTTATAATGGTTATAAGGAATTTAAACTTTAATTACCCGCTTCGCTTATGGCAGGTGTGTACAATCATTAATCTGCGTAGATTGATGAATTAAAGGCCTCACATCTGTCATAAGGGGTGCGGGTGAGCGACAGCTCTGTTCGGCCAAGCCATTGGCGGACAGCTTATAAAAAGGCGGATTATTATGGTGAAGCGGATAACAAAGCTCAAGATTAGCTTACCATTAAGCGTCCAGCAAAGCCGATAACCCGCACCCCATTAGCTAAAATTATGATATTATTTTAAAACTCTTTAATTTATTTAATTATAATAGTATGAAAATAACCAAGGACGCAGATAATCTTATAATTAAAGTTCCCCTAAAGCAAACTCGCTTTAATCCTTATGATGATAGCGAATGGCAAGGAGAAAACATTATTGCTCTTATAGACAAAGACTGCTCTTTTTGTTATCGGGTAAATATGGAATATAAAGGCAAGGAAGACCAATTTACCACTCCTTTCTTAATTTGGTGTGAGGGTGATAGTTATGGAGTAAGGGAAAAAGAAAAAGAAGAGTTTAAAAAACTTTGTGAAAAAATATAATACAAAACTATGATTCCAAACATTGATAAAAAATTTCCAGAAGACAACAAAGACGAGATATTGTTCCAATGTGAATGTTATGGAAAACACTACTTAGAAGTTGGGTTTTGGAAATTTAAAGATGACGAAGAACCCCAAACTCTTTGGTTTTATTTTATAGACCACACTAAAACTTTATTGCAAGCTATTAAATGGTGGTGGAAACAGAAAAAATGCTTTATGAGTGAAATTGAACTCACTAAAGATGATGTAAAGAGATTAATTAAGGTTTTAGAAAACTTTGTAAAATAAGATGAATAATTACATCCAGGAAAGTAAAGAAAAAAGAAAAAAAGAAAGAGATATAACATTCCATTATACACAAGAAAGTATGGTTAAAGATTTAATATCTTTAATTCCTTTTAACTATAGGGATAGTGTATTAGATGCTGGCAGTGGTAAAAACAAGGTGTGGTATAAGCAATTTCAAACTTCA
>JAEHJW020000509.1_pt1 | contig 40887 bp, 56 predicted proteins | sample 9271431 | NCBI WGS metagenome assembly JAEHJW02 | reverse complement strand
GTTCTGTCCTCTGTAATTCCCTGAAAATCCCCGGGTCCGGGTTGACGATCTGCGACGGGCACGCCGGGATCGCTTCCTGCGCGGGCAAGCTGAGAGCGGCGAGCGCGGCCAGCAGTGCGGCGGTGATAAGTTTCATTTTCAGTTCTCCTTGGCGGCTAAAAATTTCGCGGCTCGAAACACCGCAGACTCGTGTCCGGGGTCGCTCATTTTCGACGGGACGAGAAAAACTGCGTCCTCCACGACAGCGGCGGCGATGACCACCGGAGACAGCAGAACTTTCAGCAGGTTCATTTCCCCTCCCTTCGCACGACAAAAAGCGCGACGAGCAACCCCGCGACAGCCCACGCCAATTTTGGGATCATGAGCAACGGCAAAACGACGAAGGCGGAGGCGGTCATTTATGAGCGAACCCCTTACGCCACAATTCGTAGTGCCCGCACATCGGCACCATTGCCGCAGCAGTCGGACTCCCCGTTAATGGCGATTCCGTCGTGGCCTCTAGGCTGACGGATGCCAAAGGCGCAGCGCCAGAATAAGTGAAAACACCGCTCGTTGTTTCTGGTCCGCCAGCAGTACCAGCGTAAAGTATTTGATCGTTCTTCCCAATGATGAGCGTTGTTGTCGTCACTGAAGTGGAGAACTCTGAGTCGCTTACGAACGACGGGACAAATGCCCCCCACACAATCGGATTCGGCGGCGCGTTGAGCGGTACGGCATAAGCGCACGCGCTCGCGCTAGTTGCGCACGCCTGGATTGTCAGTGTCCCGTTGTAGCCGAAAACTTTTACATCCGTGTATTTCTGTTGGGTGTCGTTGTTGAAAGACAGGACTGCGTGGAATGTATTGCTGGAAAACGCAAGCTCTTCGTGTACCCGCCATGTGATGCTAGACGCGGACGCTTCCCACGGTTGCAGGTAGTTCGAGAGATTCCAGGAAACCGAACTCGGGCACACGCCGGACCCGAGCGCGTAGTCAACCGACGAGACCATGATCCAGTAATTTGCACCGCCGCGCACGTCAGACAAACCACCGTTCGATACTGTTCCGCTCGATCCCGCCAAGAAGTTGATCGCGCTCCCGCTCGCCATGTTGTTGACGATGGTGGTCCCCATGTTCCCCGACGACGAACCGCAACCGCTCCCGGTCCCGGTAACGTGGCCGCTGGCGTCGGCCTGAAGGCATTGCGTCAGGCCGCTGATGGCGGTGAACGTCGCCGACGACGCCTGGATCACTCCCGCGACGGTCAGGGCCGCGCCGGGGGCGGGGGCCGAACCAATCGCCGCGACGGCACCCGCACCGTCTACGATCAGGGTTCCGGAGGAAATTTCGACGGGAGTCGTATAGAATTTCGCCGTGGAGTTTATCCAAGTAAATGGGTGTGAGTTGCCCGTAAACGCCCCAAGCATGTCGGCGTCAAAATTAAGCGCGATACCAGACCCGCCATCTTGATATATCGCGCTCCAGCCTCCCACGCCGGGCCAGTTCGAAATAAGGACTTTCGCAGTACTCCCGTCCGCGTTGCCCGTGTTGATCGTCACCGACGACGCGGTTACCAGCGACCCATCCGCGTTGCCCGTCGAGATGTTGGGGCCGGTGCCCCAGGAGAAATTGCCGTTGACGGAGAGGGTGGCGGCGGGGGTTGGGGTCCCGACTCCGACAGAACCGGAAAAGACCCCGTCGCCAAATGATCGCAAGCATTGCGGCCCAGAATAGCCGTTGCAAAACTCTCCATTGTAATTCCATCTAAACCGTTCGTTGGATTGCCACGAAAAAGTCAAATCTCCAGGGGTATAGTTGTTTTCTGAAATGATCGTCCAAGCACCCGATGGCTCTGCTAACTGTAGCTGCGGGTAGCCATTGTTGGATGCAAGCACTGCCGGTGTGTAGTTTGCTGTGATGGAACCTACATACAGATTCTGCGTTTGTATCCCCGTCGGCGTCATCGTCGAGACGTTCGCGCCGGAGACGGCGTAGACCGCGCTCGGAGAGATCGGGTTGCCGTTGACCAGGTTCGCGGCGGCGGCGGCGGAAGTGGTTGCGCTGGTGCCGCCGTTGGCGACGGCGACGGTTCCAGTAACATTTGAAGCCGTTCCACCAGCGTTACCAGTAACATTAGATGGTTCCTGGCAAGTAAACCCTGTAGCCGTAGTCCCGGTAAGAACCTGAGGAAGGGTACAAGAAGCTGGCTCAGCAGCGGGCATACACCCACCCCCGGTCAACACACCATTTACCCACGTTCCCGTAGAGAGAAAGTATCCAGCCGCACAAGAAGAACTAATACCAACCGTTCCATTGATTCCAGATAGGTGTGATCCATCCCCAAAGAAAGCGGATGCTGTAGCAGAAGACGTGACCTCAATCGTTCCACCAAACTTAACATCCGCCGTCGTAGAAGACACAGTAATGGAACTATTAGTGGACGGATGTCCTTCCATAACCGTTCTCTCAGCCTTGGCAGTAGAACAGAGCAACATTAATGCGATGATATATTTCTTCATTAGATTAGTCCGACATTCGTTGTTCTGAAAACTCCACCCGCATCGAGAGTAACATTCCAGAGGTTAAGAGCCGTATCTGTAAGCGTAAAACTTGTCTGTGTCGTTGTTGTCTTAGCCACTTGAGCCGCCAAAACCGCGTCTGCGGACGTAAAAGTGATCCAATAGGTATTTGACCCATCTGTCAAATACGTGATATTTGCAGTCGAGAACGGTATTGGGGTTGTTATGAGCGCCCCTGTTGTGTCCACGGTCAATGCCGCGTTCTTACTTAAATCACTTGAGACAAGGACAATCCCGGCATAGGGTGCGGGAACAGTCGCTCCAGTTGTCGTTGTAACCAACGTTGTCGTTTGTAAAAGAGCGTTTGAGATGAGTCCGTCTGCTCCGGTCGCCACGAGCTTGTTAGGCCCGCTGACTGCGGACGTAACCGCCATGATACCGGAAACCGTCTGTGCGTCTAATGAAAAACCGTAACTACGTTGTATATTACTCAATGACTGAGCATATTTAGGAAGGGTAGAATCCTCAGTGTAGTGAGGTCCTTCCCCGTCCTTAACATTCTGTGCCCCAAAGTCGAGAGTAACAGACATATTACTATATTACCTCAGATTGTAGTACTTATAGAGGATAACGAACCCAAGTATCCCAACCTGAACGTCTGCATCAGCCTGTTCTAGCTTGAACTGAATGGACGAACACCTAAGGCCGCCCATCCCCGTAACCTCGTAAAGACCACCCTGAGTCATGTCAATAGTGCTATCCGTCCAGGTAGACCCTCCTGGTGTGAGGAAGTTGTCAGTCCGGTAGCTGAAAGTCACAGTCCCGACAGGCTGGTTGACGAAGCTGACATAGACCTTGTAGATGTCCTTTTGAAGTTCCAAAGACCCGAGAATATCTTCCTTAGTAACGGCAATCATGGAATACGCAGAACCGTTGTTATCGTATCCCTGCCTAAACTTGTAGATGTTTCCAGACTGGGAATCGCCAATGTAGAGAGTCTGGTTATATCTCGCCATCGCACAGGAACCAGTCGTGAACGTGCTCCACGACCCAACACGGTCCTGGAAAATCATCATATTGTTTCCAGTGTAAGAAGGCTCCGTGACAGACAGATACATCTCGTTATTAAAGACAATAGCAGTCGGAAGGACGCTGTTTACACCCGTTCCGATGTAGTTGAAAAGAAGACCACTAATCGAAGACTGGGCGAAGTTGTGGAGGTAGAAGAAGACCTCAGCCTGCATATACGCGTTGGAGTTGTTGGACGAAACGAGCGCACCACTAGACAAGAGGTATTCATTCTGAGCCGGAATCGACCCGCTTGTATACGTTCCAACTTGATACAGGATCGTATTGCCCGAGGACAAAGGATCAACAACGTTAAAAGAGGACCACTGAGTCATCGTATTGTCTGACTCAAGCGGGCTTAGCCAAGTCCCAATAGTCGTAACACGACGGACAATAGCAGTATTAGCACTCGTTCCCACAGAAACCATCGCAAAGACATTCTGGTTAGGTGAGATGTTTCCGCCTCTCAGGGTTGATGCGAAGCCGGGAGACGGGACATTACCAAGAACATCAACACGGCGTTTTGTCAGGTAAGCCGCCGCAGTCGCATTCGTAGTACCAGTGTAGGCCGCGGAAAGAGTAATACTCATATCAGAGTTTACTGTGGAAACGGTCGCATAGACATCCTCAGAGTCAGTTCCGAGCTTTATCAGGTCTCCGGCTTGGACCCACAAAGTCCATCGAGTGTTTGTACCAACAACAGCGGTAGAACCGTTCGTAAACTCGGCAGCTCCAACATTGTAGTTGATGTTGTAGGTAATGTTCTCTTGATAAGTCCCATCACTCTGAGGAAGGATAGAGTAATAGGTTTCATTACCAGTTCCGTTATTATAGTAACCTTTGAGGTAAACGGGATAGTAGGTACCAGAGATTGTCGATCCACTCAAAACAGTTGATTTAAGTGGTGTTGAGTCAGAGACATTGTATCTAACGATGTTACCAACATCTCCGCCTGTTCCCACACAGAAGTTATAGACTATAGCGACTGTATTGTTCTCATCAAGACCAATACCAACAGAACCATTCCCAATCTGTGCACCAGCACCGTTGTTAGTCGTATGTCCGTTACCATCAACAACGAGGTAGTTCACTGCCAATGAACTTGTAGAAAGAGGAAACGTCCAGTTTAAACCACCATTCGTGCTTTTGGCATACCAAACAGTGTTTGGATACGCTCCCGCGTTATATCCCGTAGTAGCCCAACTAGAGTAAACAGCTTCATTTGAAGCCGCCAAAGCAGCATAGTAATTACCTGATCCATCAATAGCAAAGTCAACAGCCGTATAAATCTCTGAAGCCGGTGATCCAACACCACCGCCCGTTGGACCACCAATCGTGGTCATTGTCCAGGTTGTTCCTGAACGAGATAAAAAGCCTCCACCCTGACCACCGTATTGAATAAACTGTCCCGAACTTACGGAAGTATATGCGTTTCCACACGCAATTACCGCACCTGGATTTGTGGAAGAGAGATATCGAAGACAAATGCCAGTAGAAACACTACGATAGGTGTCGTAGTAGGTATTCGCTCCAGACTCACCTGTCTCGGTGCCCTGCCAAGCAATGTTATTTTCCCAAACACCACCAATAAGTTCAGACATTACATAACAGGCATTTGCACCAATATTTCCAGTACTGCTAGTTTTAGCAGTATAGAACCTTGTCATAATACCAACAGTCCCACTAGAGGATACAGCTATTGAGACTGAATCAGCATGAGCAGCAGAAATGGAATTTGTTCCAACAAGGAAAGAAGACGAAACAACTTCTGTCTGAACGACACTATCGTCTAATGCCGAATAAACAGCATAGTTAACCTGGTTTACTCCGCTTGCGACCGGGGCAACCCAAGCAACATAAAGATTATTAGAAGAGTCAATGCACGTTGCTACAGTGTTCGTGATATCTGTCCTAACGTTTGGCATGACATCAGAGTTGAAAAACGTTGACAGTCCATTGGTAACTTGATAGCCACTTAGACTATTCATAGTCCCCGTATCCCACTGAGCAAGGGACGTGAAAGCAAACTGCTTATTGGCTGTAGCAGAAGAAAGTAAAGTTAGATTCTCAAGAGTAGGCTGAATGTCCCAAGACATCTTAGTAACATACAACCTCGTGTCGATGGCATAGATACCCGTCTGCGACAGGAAGTAAACCTTGGCCTGTCCAAGAAAGAAGTTCGTATCAGCATTAGCCGAGTCAGAGACAACAATCGTGCGTCCAAAGATCACTCCAAGGTTATCGGGACAGTCAAGCAGTTTGATATAAGCCGGAGAGCCTTGAGCGTTTTGATCGAACTCACCAGCCATCTGATAGATATTGCCATTATCCTTAAAAACAAGCAAAGAACCAGCGTAGGAAACAGCCCCAACGATTGAACCGTTGTCTTCAGCGAAAACTGTGGCCGTAGACACGGGGTCCCAAGTCGTCTCATCATTAGCATAGCACCAAGCCACTCCAGACGGTGCCCCGGGCCAGTTTAACGCAAATACACGGTTCTTGTGAAGGACAAGGAAGTTAGCGGCGGGAGGGAGGTAATTTACCCCATTCAGGACCGTAGGTTGGATGCGTCCCAATGTAGTATTATTATACTCCATCATAGCATCCGTACCGTTGCTAATTATGACATTGTTGTTAAAAACCACTCCTACGGGAAGGTAACTTTTGTTCAGAATGATCCGAACCATGTAGCTCACGGATGTAGCAGTTGTGCCCGCATAGGGAGCCAAAAGAGTAAGGGACGTGTTGGAGTTTACAGAAGCAATTTCGTACCAAACTGTAGGTCCAGAAGCACCCAAACCACCTACCCCAAACTTGTCACCGGCCTTGAGATGAAGTGCCCAGGAAGTACCTAACCCCGTAACTGCTGTAGAGCCATAGGTAACATCCGCTGTTCCAACAGTATGTCCAAAATAGTAATAGTTTCCGTCGCCAGAGGATTGTTTTAGGTCTACCTTGTATGTAACATTCGCGTTCCCATCATCCTGAGCCGCGCATACAAGCGTGTTGACCGAACTCCCAATTTTATAGTTGAGCAAAAGGCGAATAAAACTATCAGGAGTATTAGGAAACGGTGCGCCATCAAAAGTATAGCCCTGAACCTTTTGAAGGATATCCTCATCATTCATTACCGCATTTTGAAGTTGAGAAAACTGGTTAGCGGCGATTTGAAGCGGGTTGGCTCGGGTCGCTAGACCCCCAGTAAAATCCTGGTAAGCCTTTCGATAAAAGTCCGGCGCAGTCGGCTGAGATGCCATTTAAGTAAGCCTAAATCCGGGAAGTTCAAAACGAACTTTTCCAAGACGAATGCGAAGATCGGTGTCATACTCATTCTCGTCCGCAACATTCATGTCCTTTCGAGCATCCTCGTAGTCCTTCAAAGCAACCGCCTGCTGAGGATCATCGAACTGCTTGTAGAACTTATAAAGAGCACCTTTCTCAAGAACGTCCTGATATTGGTCGGGAATGTCCGGGATCGCACTAGAAAGCTGGGAAACCGTCATGTCTGGACTGCGAAGACGATAGAACTCATAATTAATCGTGTATACAGCGTCAGGAATAGGAAATAGCTCAATCTGCTTGTTACCAGAAGCATCCGGACCAATTTCCCGGAACCACATCGGACGTTGAGTCGTAGTAACCGGATTCCATATCTGGGTCAACCACTCTCGGTCAGAGTCGATCTTAGTTACAACGTAATAAACCCCGGGGAAACCACTCGCAGAAGGCGTAGTATACTGAATCATCGACAGCTCTTGAACGGACGGATCAAGAGAATACCGAGCGGGAACACCGACACTGCCAACAGTCGTATTGAAGGTTAACGCATTCCACCAGATGCGCTTAGGGAGCATCCGCTGGACTTCACGGGCTGTCTCATTGATACACGCGATGATATCGAGCGTGATCTGGTCAGTTGTAATGCTCTGATTACCCCGGTGTGACTTTCGCTTTATCGTCTGGACTATCGTGTTTAGAATCATCGTTTCCTCGCTTAAAAGCGTGTTCAGCGGCGTTACCACCAAACGTCCCCAAGACAATCATCGTAACAACCTGAACGAACTGTTCTGCTGGAAGAACTTTTGACCAGATTAGAAAAGACGTGACTGTGAACATATACAGACCAACAGAGACCTTTCTCAGTCCCGAAGTCCGTGCAAAATTCGCAATCGCATCAAGAGTCGGCATTAGGAGAACAACCCCTGAACAACCGCACTGACATTCGCACCAGTAGTGCATTCCCACTTACCAGTAGAGTTAGCTGTAGAAATAGTGATAGGGATAAAAATTGGAGCAAGGCTGGCCACGGACGATGCGCCGCCAGGGAACACCGTAATCGTAGTTCCAGCCCCGCTCGTGTCAATCAAAGACACAGCACCAGGAGAAGTTGTAGCGGGGATAATCAACACACCCGTTACTCGGCCACCCAGATGACCACCGCCAAGGACCAACGCCGTAGACGACGCAGGGACTACCGCATATTGATCCCCAACCTGCCTGATTTCTGTTGCCATGTTCTCCTCTTAAAATTAGTGCCCCATTTTTGATCGGAACGGGGCCAAACCGATTTTTAACTTACGAGCGGACTTCGACGGCATGGTCAGAGCGCATAACGCTGTAACCATACAGTTGCGAAGCACCGAAGTCATCCAGGAACCCAACGCGGGCGAAGGACTCAACCTTGATATCCTTCTGCATAGCAAGCCCCAAGAACTGCTTATGGAACATGAGGTTGCTCGTATTCCCAGCACTGACGTAGACCTCAGGAGTCACGTGAGTGACGACGCCGTAGAGTTCCCCAGGAACCCTACCGACATTCACGAGACGGTCAGAGCCAGTCGCATCGTAACGAATGAACTTGTCAATACCCAGGATGTTATTCTTCTGAGCCGGAGAGATGACAAGGTGACGATCCTCGAACGGCACACGAGCCGAGTCAAGGTTCTGAACGGCAAGCCGCAGGTCCGGATCCGCGAAGTTCGTCTGGTACGTGCCGACATTGGCAGCCGCAGACGGAGCATTCGACAGAAGCGTATCCTCCAACTGCACACCCAGGGCATAGCCCATCTTCTCGGTATACAGTTTGCGGAAAGGATACTTGGACTGCGCCAGCACGATGTCCAGAACCTTCATACGCGCACCGATCCACTGGTTGATGGTGATAGTCTTCTGAGTCTCAGTCGGAGACTGAGCATCCAACTGACCATCCGCAGTAGAAATCGCAGAAGCGGTCAGATTGGTCACAGTCGGGACGTGGATGATGTCGCCATAAGACGCAACATCCATATCGAAACGCCACACGAGATTCGCCATCACGAGAACGCTCTCGCGCTGGATAATCATTTCCTTCGACCATATATCAGGGAGGAACGTTCCCTGAGTGGTTGTGGTACTAAAAACGTCAGCCATTTACCTATTCCCCTCTATCTAAGTTATTTAAGGACGCCTTTCTTTATGGCGTCATTAATCTCGTCCTGTCGTTCCATATATTCCTTGGAACTCATAGCCCGGATCGCAGCGAGTGACAACTGACCCTTTTGGGGTTGCGACACACCGCCCGGTGCAGGCGACACGGACGACTTATTGGCCTTATTCTTGTAGGCGTCTTCAAGCCCCTTCTCATACGCATCCTTCTCCTTCTGCTCAACAATCTTGGACTTAACATGATTGTAGAACATCTCAAGCCGATTCGGAGAGGAGGCAATATACACCCGTTCCTGAGGATCAAGCGCCGAGAACTGCTTGTCCATCAGCGGTTGAATGGTGTCAAAATCCTTAAACTTGGCCTTCATCTGACCAAGCCATGTATTGACCTCATAAGCCTTCAACCGACTCTCAAGTTCACCACGCTCGGCACGAGCAACCTCACGAGCGGCCTCAACAATCTCGCGCGCGTTGCTCGCATCCAACTTGAGCTTTTCCGCAAGCCTCTTGGCTTGCATATCCATCACATCTGGCTGAGGCGCAGTTGCACGGCTAAGTTCTAGCTCACGAAGACGAGCTTCCTGAGCATCGGCCCTAGCGCGAGCCTCATTTCTCTCACGAATAACCTCGGAGAAACGAGCATAAGGAATCGCATTGAGGTTCTGCGTATCGGGTGACGGTTGCTCACCGCCCGGAGGGGAACCCGCGTCAACAGAATTCGGCGCGGAGGACGAGCCCGCACCAGCGTTTGCGTCCGGTTTCACGACTCCTTCATCAGCCATTTTTCCTCTATTAACAGTTTAACGCTCTGCCAGCGATTTATCATTAAGCTCTTCACGAAGCTGCGTAATGACATTCAGGACCATTTCTAGCCCTGCTTTTCTTCCTAAATCGTAGTTCAACTTACTGAGTCGGTCAGCAGTGTAAAACCCTTCATTGTGAGACTGCTGAATCTGCCCTTCCGCATACTCTTTCAATTCAGACAAATCATGTTCAAATATCTTGAATCCCGCAGAATCGAACATATAATGCAGTCCGAGAGCGCGTTGCATCTGAACATCATTTTGGATTTCCATTACCCACCTAACCCCTGTCTAAGACCACCGACCGACGGTGCGCCAGTCGCATTAAAAGGAGTGCTATTCGGAGTACTCCCCCGGTTTACTATATTACCCGAATTTTGAGCAGGTTGATTACCAAGGTTCGCCTGACGCTGGTCTTCAAGCAGTTGAGCATGAGCCGCTTGAACCTGTTGCATCAAAGCATCATGGTGAGACATGATAAGTTTGGTCATCAACTCGAACTGGATCGGATTAAGCGCATGCTTCATCTGATCGAACTCTTTAGTCAGATATTCAATGTATTTCTTGTGATCCTGACCAGGCTGTGCGCTAACCGCTTCCTCAGCCAAGCAACAGTCCCGCTCATCCTCAGGAGTAAGCAGGTTCTTCGGATCAGGATTGGGATTAGGATAAATCTCACTAAGGCTATGGCCCTCGAAGAACATCCCATAAATCTTGTCCAGCAAGCGGTAGTGGAACGCAATCGCCTGGGGAGGCATCTGTTGAAGTTGGCTGAACATCGTCATAAGCTGCTGGCGTTGGATTGCCGGATTCTCCGTAGAGTCCAGAGAAACACGAATAATGACGTTTTTATGACCACCAGCTATTTCATCAGGGCTAAGAGAACGATACTTAACACCAACGGGTCCGACAACATTAATGACCTTAACATGGTCATAGTATTGGTAGTTATTGTACTCAGCCATTACGAACGTAGGCTTGAGAACCAACTCGCCGTAAAGCTGTGCCGCGAGCTTGATCCGGCCCACGGATGCTTGGTTAATAGAAGTCTGCTCCGTAGCCGTATCAACACCTGTTTGGGCAATACCTTGAAGGTTAGATGCCGCTCCAACCGACTCACGAAGGTCGTTCTTGGCGATACCCTCCATGTTTGTGCCCACACCCGTAACGACTGGAGGACGAAGAGCAGTAAGACCCTGCATATCATTAGTTGTAATGACGCCATTAGGACGCATAACGAGGTCATCATTACGAATACCAGACGTGCGGCTCTTGAGCCACATCGTAGCCAAAATCATCGTTTTGTTGTCTAAGGTCTGGTTGCGGGTATCATTAATCTCTTCTTGGAGTGATTCGCCAACCTCAGCGACACCCATTCCAGGAATCTGATATTCTTTGGGAATGTAAGGACACACAACGTAAGGCTTCTGTCCATGCCAAAACGGATTCTTCTCGATCTTTAGGAGAGCCTGACGATTGCCGATGACGATAACCGACTCAACCTCATCATCCTCTTCAATACCCTGAGATTCCATCTCCTCAGCCGTCATGACCCATTTAGCAGGGCAAAGTCCCCAACGCTCAATGATTTCATCTTTACCGCGCTTGTTTAAGACGGTAAACGGAGAAGTCGCCAAACGCCGATCAATGTTCTCCTGAGGACGTGAGGCCGGGGGCTCGGCATTCTCACTGTGGTTAATCTCAACATCGGGGAAAGTAATTTCAGAATACCACCCTTTCCGAACACGATCCCGAACCCACTGACGATCAACTAGATACTGCTCTCCAATCCATCGTGCCTTCTGAATATCATTGTAGGGAACATTAATGTCTGAAACCTGGAAGGTAAGAAGATCAACAGGCTCAAACGTCCAGACGTCACGAATCGTCTCCCACTCCATTTGTGGGACACGCTTGCCATCAACAACTTCAGGCCGCCAACGCTTGACCTGCTCGAAATCCCAAAGAATCTTACGAACTGTAAGCCCCGTAAGAACCATCTGACGGATAGAGTCCATAACCCGAGAACGGAAGTTATTCTCATCCATCTGAAAGTAGGTCAACTGTGTGAGCGCAATCGCAGGACCATCTTCTTGGTTGTTATCCCGACCAGCATACTGCATCCAGTCAGGAGCACCAAAGATCATGTCATAGATATTGGCTGTAATCGTTTCAACCGCACGAAGAATCTCAGGAACGAAGATAGACGCAAGTCCCTGATAATGCTTCTTCCGCTGAACTAGGCCGTACAGTTCGTAGTACGTAAGAACCTTGGCCTTCCAGTCGGAAAGCACTCGCTCACTGTCCTCAAACTCCTTAACGACTTTGTCGATAACCTCCCGCTTATTTTCCAAACGGCTAATGTTATCGTCGCTAAGGCAGGGGAGCTTTTTCATGGTTTATAATCAGCTACGTTCCAGAATCGAACTGGCGTCAACAGTTTACAAAACTGTGGCTCTGCCATTGAGCTACCGTAGCGTAAATTGTGGGAGTTTTTGGCGAGAACTCCCAAAACTCGTGCTGATTAACTAATGAGTTCGATCTCGAAACCACCGACGGTAACATCTGCCGCCACACCAGCAGAACCAGTATAGCTCAAGGCAATCGCCAAGGAACTAGAAAGAGTCTGAGTAGGAGACGACGGATTAAGCGCCAATGCAGTGCCAACCATCGAACGACCCAGAGCAGCCTGGGTCGCCGCACCCGTTCGGAAGCACTCAGCCTCAAGGGACCAGGACACGCCTGAAGTGGTCGTAGCGACACTCACCAGCGTGGCCGAACCGAACAGCAAAGACAACGCTTTAGAGTCCGTATTAGCCGCAGAAGTACCCCACGCACGAACCCGGAAACCTTGACCAGTCGAAGCCAACTGACCGGCAGGCAGCGAGAAAGTGCAGAGAGTCTGAGCAGACGTAGAGCTCGTGTTAGACTCGCCGCTAAAGTCAGAGTAAATCCTACCGTAAGGGTTAGACGGAACCGAAGCACCCAAAACCACATAGGCACTGTTGACCGAGGGCGGCGCACCAGCACTCAACGCCGCACCCGTATCCACCAGAGTCAGAGCGGACGTAGAACCCACCAAAGACGGCGTAGCAAAGTTCGACAGACCCGGAGTCAGCGAACGATAAACCTTATACAAAGTCGCACCAGGAACCGCATTCCAAGTCAATGTCAACTGTAGATCAGTCGCAGCGGCCGTAGTGCCGCTCGCACCCAGAATACCAGCAGTCTCACCATTGGCATTCAAGGCAGTCACAATATAGTAATAAGTCGTGCTAGCAGTCAAACCAGAACCAGCACTAGCCGCAACAGCCACACCAGTAGGCTGAGTCAGGAACGACTTGAACTGACCTTGCTGGTTGATGTGAAAGACATCCTGCTTCTGACTCGCGTCTGTTCCACGCAAATCACCAGTCCACCCCACCGAGCCTGAACCAAGGCCCCCGATCAACTGATTAGACATTATTTTCTTCCTCTCTTTTTATGTTTTACTTTCGCCGGAAGCCTTGTTCCTTTCGGCGTATGTCTTGCAAATTCTTTCGCGACAGACGGATGTTCAGCCCACAAATAACCTCTCTGAGCTTTTGATTTGAATGGCATATTAGTATTGAGCAGGACGACCCGTTCGAGTATTGATAACAACACCCTCAGGAGTCATTCTTCGATGTTCGATTTCCCACGACTTCCCAACTGTTAGCTTTCCTTTGGTCCCATCAGCAGCGGTAAAGGTTGCGACGGTCTGACCCAGATTTACATTATACGACTTTTGTTGGGGCGCGGCGCAAGACGAACACGACAACTTCTTCGTGCCATCAGCAATAAAGAGCTTCAAAACTTTCGAGTTACAGTTCGGACAATCGAAGTATGGGTCGATCATGCCATTATATTATATTACCCTGTTTTAAGGGCCATATCCTGTTCGCCCACCACCACCAAAATATGTCTTTGGAGAATCGTCATTGGCCCAAGTAGGATTGGACATACAGAGATATCTCACGCAGTCGGGCATATCTTTATTAATATCCTTGGGTACTTCTTTCTGAGACTTGTTGGCATTGTTACGACCACGCCAATCATCCCACACGTAGGACAGTAGTTGTTTGATACACTCACGGGTCCGATCCCGCACGAACAGCAACTTGGGGAAGTTGGTTGTAGAGACCGCCTGCTTCTTGTCATATGCAAGTTTTTCCCTTACGGCAAGATGCCCGAGAGCCAGATCATCGTTGACAGTAGCGGTGAAGTATAAACCGTGTGTAGCAAACTCATCCACAAGCCTAAGTCCAGTAACCAGTGATGGAGTCTTTCCTTTGTTTGGATCAAGGATACGAATAACATTATCTGACTGTATACCAGCCGTTCTTTCTCTAACCAGGATTTGAGCGCAGGTATCTTTGATAGTTCCGTGAAAGACGATCTCATCAAAGACTGTAATCGTTCCCATTGGGTCAACAACAGCCCATATACCGTGGTGAGGACGCCGGTCAGCCGGATCAAGAACAAAGTAGATAGGCCAATGAAGCCAACCCTCAGCACACCGCTCAACAAGATGGACATTCGTATCAAGGTCTGGATAGATTCTGCCCGTTAAGTGGATGAATTTCCCACGAATACGAGCTTCCTTCTCTTCATCTGTGAGCGATATCTCAAGTTCTTTAATCTCTGAGGCTGGAATGAACGGATTGTCATAAGACGAAACGACCTCGTGCCACGCATCCCGTTCAACATTTAAAACGATTTCATCAAACATCCACGGCTCTGCTATCGGGGTCGCTGTAATCCACATTCGACCCCCAAAGTCAATCATGCCGCGTAGACAAGCTATATACTTGTCCCTCGGAGGCGGCTCATCAAACCATACCCAGTGGCCTGACCAACCCTCAAAGAAGGCCGTGTCCTGCTCATAGGTCATAATATCAACAGTCGATACCCCACCTGAGACATGACGTATGAACAACTTAACGACATTGCCCATAGACTTCTCAATCTTAATGATTAACTCAGGATCGAACCACTGCTGAATCTTGGGCCAAACGACCTCGCCTAAGGCTTTCTTGAAGTCTTGAACAACCACACGTCCACGGGTTGCTCCTGTCCAGCGTTTATCAACTGGATACCACTCTGGATAGATACCTGTGGCATGGAAACGGGCTTCATTGGTCCCACACTCAGTCTTACCCGAACGATTACCCCCAAAAAGAGCCCTAATCTTGTTAGGAGCGACATGAAATTGTTTCTGCTTGTCGTATGGGACGTAAACGCGAGAAGCCTCCTTAGCGGCCTGTTCGAGGTCCGTAAGGAGGTCGTCTAGCTCGCCTTCTGAAAGGTTAGAATAGTCCGTACTCATCGAGTTTAGACATCACCCACGCGGGGTCTTTAGCTTTTCCCGTCAATAGACTCAGAAGCTCCGCTCGGTTCAGACCCACCAGATTCAAGTGAGCCGTCTCGCCCGTCAGCGGAACGAGCCGCCGTATCCCACGATGCTTTCTTTTTACTGATTGTGTCAAGTAGGCTTTGAACCCTTCGGATTTTGTCTTCATTCGTTCGTGTCTCAATGACCTGCTCACTCCGCTCAACCATATCACCCGTAATCTTGAGAACCATCTCCAAGACCTTATCCGAGCTGTCTAGACGCTTACCAAGGGCCTTGTAGGCCTTCGCACGAATCTCTTTGAGATAGGCCTTCCTTCGCCGGTCAACCTCAGCAAAGATTTCAGACCTGTAGGTCTTTTTCCACAAGTAAAACGTTGCTAAGGGAATTTGATGCTCTTCACAGAACTTCTTGTCCGTTCGATCATCCAAAGGGTCAGAAATCATGTCAATGTAAAGGTCATGCCAAAACTTTTTGATCCCCCTAATCGGTTCACTCATTTGTTTCTCCCCTTCTCTTGTCTCTCTTGTCCTTCCCCTTTTTCTTCCCTATCCAACCCAACTTTATCCTTAACCTTCTCTCTAATCTTATCCTCTCTTCGTCATTATTACTTATCATAATTATTATCTATGATTATTATATTACCCCAAAAAGCCCTAGAAAAGACCTATTTTCGTAAATGTTACATAGAATTTACATAAACGTCATATTGAGATTATGTAGGCGCTGCGAAGCACACGCGCCTTATAACTTATGTACTCGGCGGCGACAGCCGACGGCTTAACGTCTAAAACGAACGGAAATGGCCCTTCTTGCGATTCGGGCGAGGAAATGACCCTCACCCCCCAATTCCGCCGTCCCCCCTCTCCTTGGTCATTTTTGAGCGATTTAGAAGGTTAGGCTGAACGACGACTAACATATTGTTCAGCCTAACCCATGTTTATGTAGTTGTTCATAGGTCCTTGTGGGTCCTTAGACCTAATAAATGACGTAGGCCCTTCTTGAAGCCAGGGGGTCATTTCTTTTAAGCAAAATTACCCCATTCTTTCTTTTGCAATAAGTGTGTGTTTTTTATTCATGGAGTATATATACATATATCCCCAAGCCACCCGCGAGCCACCGGGTCAAGCCTTGTCGCGCGTAACATTTCTTAGTTAATAATAATTATCAAAGAGTAATGATTCTCCGTCGAGAAATTAATTCAAGTGCATGAATTTTACTTCTCTTATTGATACTCAGTCTCAATAAGGATTAATACTGCGTGAAACGATTGCGAGGATTAAGACGGATTGGAATTAAAATTACAAAGTGTGTGTTAGTGATTGGTGTAAACATCCTATCTTTACCCCCATTGCCTCATTTACCGCCTTATGTAATACTGCTAATAATACACCTATTGCGTGTTTATATAAAAATGCTAATTAGAATACTTATCCTCCTTTTAGTAGTTTAAGTATTCTAAGTAAGACATTTAATCTAGGTAATGTTACTAATTTGTGTTGTCAAGGCCCAGATTAAATCTAGGCCCTGTAAGTAATGTAAGGTTGACCCGTTTTAAGTGTAATACAATCAGTTACAGATACGAATTTATTAATTACAATTCTTATAATGTAACTGTTTTAGTATCAATTATAATTGAGAATGAGTTATCAATATCGCATGTTTCCCGAGGAGAAATTACAATAATGTAGTATTGACCTAGATCAATAAAAAGTATTGACCAAGATCAATAGATTAGGGCTTGACAGCAGCCCCTAGCTGGTCTATACTGTTGGTGTCGGATTGAAAAGCGGGCCGGACGCATAGAGGCCCGCAACGCAAGTAAGCGCGGCCCTGGTGGCCCGCGTTGATCCGCGCCGATAAGGCCGGATCAAGGCCGTAACAGCTTGACCGCCTATCCTTATAGGATGTCAAGCGAAAAGAACGCCGAAAGGCTCTTTAGGGAGGTCTACTACAATGGGATCAAGCACTAGCCGCAAGCTGAGACGCGCGAAGCAAAAACGCTCTGACTGGGCGCGGGCACGCCTTGCCATTGCTCTGGCGCACGATGAGGCGGGACGCACTAAATCCGTCTGGTATCGCCTGGAAAGAATGGTCTATGGCGATGGACAATTTGGCCTAGACAACCGCCGCATGACCGGGGCCGGATACCAGTCTACCGTCTTCGATGAAACAATCGCCGGACTCAGGGTCATACGACAAACGATCTCAACGCCGACGCGCAAATACTTCAAAACGCCCGTAGGTGGAATTCATGTCGTCCGCAAATAGCTCTAGCCGTAACAAAAAACGACGGAGGGTAACACAATGCACGACAAAATGGACGCGAAGACTGCCGCCGAATCCTTCACGCTGGCCCTGAGGGGGGCGCAATACCTGGACCGGTTCTCTCAGGATGAGGCGAACGCTTCGGCGGACGACATCGCCGCTCAGCGCGCCGAGAAAAAGGATGTTGACGGGGCCGCCTTTGCCCGCGTCTGGCGCACCAAGAGTAAGAGTGCCCAGCTTGTCAAGGCGCTTGTCCGGGCCGAAGCCGTGGCGCGCATGATTCAGCAGGCGCAAACGACCCTCCCCGGCGAGACCGTCCCCACGCCCAAGGAACTGCCCGCGCCCAAGACGCCGAAGACCTTCAAGGCCAGCCCGGCCCCCGCGCCGGTCGCCCCGAAGTAAACCGAACGCCGTAAGTCCGGCCCGCCCCTCAGAAATGGGGGGCGGGCCTTTTCTTTGCCTATTTCGTTTTGCCGGAGGGATCATGTTGACTAAGCTTGAGCTCAACGCCTTGCGATTGTATGTCAAGGGCATCATCGACGCGGGAGAGCTGCGCGAAATCATGAGGGGAACGGCCGACGAGTTTACCGGGCAACGCTAACCCGTTAGACGGAAAGGAAAGGCCCGCACTGGGGAACTGGTGCGGGTTTTTCTTGTCTACCTAACCGGAGGAACAATGCAAATAATTAAGGCCGTGTTGCTTACTGCTCTCTGTGTCGCCTTGACATGGGGAGCAATCGCCGTAGTGATTCTGGGGACCTGGTAAGGGGAAGAGTGCCCATGAGATTCTACAACGGATGTCCTGACCGCGCCGACGCCGCTAAGGAGGCCATATGACGAAGCCCGCCGACGCCTACGCCGCCGCCCGCGCCGCCGCTGAAAAGATCGCGAAGGAGATGAAATAATGCAAACCTGGAAAGAGTATCTAGAGGCGCACCTAGACGGGAGCGAGACGGACGACGACGGGCTAGAAGATTGGGTTAACGAAAACTACACTGCCTGGGACGTGGCGAGCTCCGAACATACACTAGAGAGCCTGTGGGAGGCATACCGCGCGTCTAGCGATTATAATTACTCTTACGACGATGACACAGAATTGTACTATGACAGCGACGACCTTCGCTCTTTGAGAAACGACTGGGAGGAACTGCGCGAGGAAGAAGAACGGAAAGAGGCAGAGGAATTGAAAAAGAAGCCTTCAAAAGAAGCGCAGAAGATAAGCCTAGGCGAGTCCCTCTCATTCGACATTTGAGAGGAAAACGACATGATGACTAAAAAGGACTTTATCGCATTAGCGGATTTTTACCGCAATTATCCAATCTTCTTCAGGGAAGACGATTCTCCCAAAAAGTTTGTGATATCGTTTCTTGCCGATTTTTGCCAGTCACAGAATCCCGCATTTAAGCGTGACAGGTTCATCGCCTACGCACTAGACAAAGCCGGACCAAACGGAGGAAAACGGAAATGAAACAGAGGATGGGGCGAGTCGGGGGGCGGTTCAGCGAGTCGGCGCGAAAGAACAAGAAGACGACGAAGGAAATCAACGCGCGTCGCCATGCGGAGGGGAAATCTCCTCTCGCCGCGTGGAAGGGCGGACATCGCAACAATCCGCACCGGAGGAACTAATGTCTGAGCATCTTTTCGTTGATCCGAAAAGCACGGAGGTCCGCGCGATCATTGACGCGGAAACGCTCGGGATACTGCGCGCCAGACATCGGACCTATGAATCCGTTGCCGGGCGCATACCGTTCGCCTTGTGGCTGGGGCAAATCCTTGACGAGCGGTTCAAGCGGTGAGACGCTTAGTCCGCGTGGTGCGCTTTCGTCCTAATAAGGGATGGGTCTTTTGGAACATTAAAGACGCATTCACGGATGAAACAATATCAACGCAAAAGTCGCTGACCGATGCAATCCATGAAATAGAATCCCGTAAATGGATTCTTCAACCCGACTGAGGAGCTACAATGGCAAACGAAAGAGAGGAAAAGAATCTCCCCCGTGGAGATTCAAAATACGCGCAGAAGTTCGCCCAACGCCGACGGGCGGACGGGGGGTCCGAGAGGCCAAGGCCCAGACCGCTCGACCACGACTATACCGCGTCCCACGTCGCGACGCCGTGGGTAGGGCCGGACCTCTCGCTCCTGCCGCATGAGAAAAGGAACATCGCGCAAATCCGCAGGCTGACGGCCAAAAAGCTTACGCCGGACGGAGGGCTAAACCCCGAGACCGGCTCATGACCCAAGGGTCCAGGCAGCCCGCCTCACTACGCGAGGGGGGTCTAGAACCGTGTTTGCCGAGCGGTGCCTGATTCGGCTTCAATCGAGTCGTAAAATAAAACCGTAAGGAGAAAACAAATGGCTGGAAAGAAGCTCGCTGTCCGCGTCGGCGTTCAAGGGCAGGCGTCCAAAGTCGTCATGATCGGTTCGGGGGGCACCGTCCGAACCGCTCTGCTCGCCGCGAAGCTCGACCCGGAGAAGATGGGCGGCGCGATCACGGTGAACGGCGAGGCCGCCGGGCTGGCGGACCGCCTCAAGGCCGCCGACTACCTCGCCGTGACGCCAAAGGTCGAGGGCGGCCGCTAAGTCGGGAATAGTTCCGCATTCCTCGTTTCGCGAAATACGAAATGGGGAATGCGTTAATGTTTCCGAAAAGGAGATGAAATGAAAATAAAGTTCAAGCTGCTTGACATTCTTGGCGAGACTCTGAAAGTCGGGGATTACGCAATCGGAATCCCGTCTGCTGTTTCTACGCGCCACGACGGACTCACGCCAGCTAGTACTTCCTTTCCTGATGACCTAGTCAATTTTTACGGCGAAGTGTCCCGAATAAAAGGAGGAAAGGTTACAAAGGTACACGGCGATAACTCGGGATGTTACACTACCGACCGGGACACTCTCCCGCTCAAGCAGCCTCTTGTCACGGTTTCAGACCTGTTTAAGTCTGAGAAATATCTCTCGACCTTTTCAGTAATGTCAACGGAGCAAAATAACGCAGTGTCGTCAATCCTCAAAGTTCTAAAGCCGACCGTTGATACCCAAGTCTTCATAGCACCATTTCTGATCGACAGCAAAATCGTTCTGGGTTTTAACGGAATCTCGATATGTTTGTACGAGAACCGTGTAGGGATTTGGTGGGGGGACGTAAGGTCCGCATCTCACCTATCCGCGATTGACGAATTGATAAAACGAATAACTCCGTTTGACCTAGCGAAGAAGGAATCCTACGACATTCTCATAAGCAATTTTGGAGCATCACCTAGAGTGCTAGACGCTGAAAAAACAATCAAGAACGCCATAGAAAACGCGGCGATCAACGCGCGGGCACGTAAACGTGAGGTGCTAGGCGTAATTCCGGCCTACAAAGAGGCGCTTGTCTTTCTGAAAGAGGTCAACCAGGTGCGCGACCTTCCTCCCACAATCTCTAAACTTGTAAAAAAGACTGGCGCGACGATGCGGGGTACAGTCGATACCGTAAAGGGGTACGGCTCCCTCTACCGCAAAGCGATTGAAGACATACAATCCGCAAAGGAAAACGTTGATGACCTAAAAATATGTATTGAGGAAGCCGCGTCTGACTGGAAAGCCGTAAAGAAATTGCTGGAACGGGGATTCATCGAAAAATTTGAAGGATCACTAGATAATATTTCATGGACGTATCCGCCACAAACATACTTTCCTCGTCTAGGCGATTGCCCAGAAGAAGTTTTCTTGGGCCGCGTTCGAGTGACTCTCTCGGGATCGAGCTTCATCCGAGTGGAACCTATTTCATACAAATACAACTACGAATTCTGCGGCACCTGGCATTTCGATAACAAAGGTCGCTTGTGCTTGGGGAGCTTCCAAACAACGCTGAACAACCTTATCGCGAAAAGGCAGATTGCCCAGCTAATCCACGTCTTCAAGGAATTCTCTCAGTCTTCAAACCCAGAAAGCCCCATTACCCGTCCAAAATGGGAATGCATGAAACTCGCTAAGCCTCAAGTCTCTGACGATTCTTTTAAAGTCTGGAACGAACAAAAGGAGAAAAAGAGTGCTACTAAACCAGTGGAACCCAAAGCAGCTTAACGCAAAGTCCGACGGGTCTCATGTCCATATCGAGAGATACGCCTGGGAAAAGATGTTCGGCTGGTGCCGTGCTGCCGAGTCTGAGGTTTCCGGTATCGGCATCGCAAAGATCGTAAACGGGACATTCATCGTTTCGGACGTTTTCTTTCCGAAACAGTACTGCTCTTCGGCGTATACAGAAGCCGACGACATCGCCCTAGGCAAGATAAACTATCTTGTTGAGACGAAAAAGCCGGGGTCCGCAAAGTGGCTAAGGTTCTGGTGGCATACTCACTATAACTTCAATACCTTCTGGTCCGGCACCGACGACGCAAATGCCCAAGGACTTGCGAACGCTAACGGGGATTGGGCGCTATCTCTCGTTATCAATCAGCACGGAGATTGGCGTTGCCGCGTCGATTTCGTAAAGCCAGTCCGCGTCACGCTTGACGAATTAGAAGTATTCTTAATTCCGAACTCCACTGAAAGAAAACCGTATAACAGATTTAAACAGGATGTCAAGAAATGGGTAAAACCGTTATCAATGAACAAGAACAAAAGCGTTCTTACCTATCGGAACGTTCCTGAGTTTGAGTATACGAACGCTCCGCAACGCGAGATTACATATCCAACTCGCTCTTTCTTTGATCCTGAGCCCACGCCGAAGGTTGAGGAGAAAAAGCCGGTTCGTTTCGGGAAATACATCCTCATTCCTTCTGGGATGGGTCCAGACGGCGTGGAAAGGGAGTTTGTGGTGTGCGTAGACGACGCGAAATTCTTCAAGATTTACGGATGCACTCTTGAGGAATGGAACAACGGAGGGAAGAAGGGCTCAGAAGACACCCCAACGGAAGTGCGGGAGGAAGAGAAGTTCTGCACAACTTGTTATGGGATGGACCCGGAATGCGTTGCCTGTGCTCCTAAAACCGCTGAGAAGGCGTGTGACTGCGATCACGACGGCATTTGGGAGTCGTGTATTTGTCATCAAGACTGCAATAAGTGCTACGAGAAACTTGCGGAATTCTATTCCTGAGGAGGAATAATGTCTGAAAGATTCAAGAATCAACATCGTCTGATCGACCAGGACCGTCTCGCAAAGACTAAGTTCATCGTCATCGGAGCGGGTGCAATCGGATCGTTCTATGTCGCCACGCTGGCTAAGATGGGAGCAACGGATGTCACGGTCTACGATGATGATACAATCGAGGACCATAACATCTCAAATCAGCTATACCCAATCACGGCAGTGGGGAAGGCTAAGTCGAACGCCGTAGAAGACCTAGCCCTCCTGTTCGGGGATGCGCCCATTACTGGGATCAAGGGCCGCTGGACGCCTGAGAATGCTCAGGACGGAGACATCATCGTCTCCGCCGTTGACAGCATGGACACGCGAAAGGCGATATGGGATCATTACAAGACGCGCCCTAACGCCTTCTTTCTTGAGGGACGTATGGGGGCTCAGGTCTACCGCGTCTACGGCGTTGATCTGTCGTCCGCAGCTGCGGTAGACCTTTACGAGAAGAACCTATATCCAAGCTCTGAGGCTACGCCTGACCGCTGCGGTGAGAAGTCAATCATCTACACGGTCTTGCAGGTCGCAGGCCAGATGCTTGCTCAGACTAAGCGTTTCCTGAACAATGAGTGTCGTCCTACCGAAGTCATCTATGACTGTTTCCGTGACGAACTCATGACAAAGCATACGATGGAGGAGGTTGTTGAGGTCATTGAGGCACCGGACGAACCTCAAGAGGCCCTCAATGGATGATAGACAGCGTAAAACGCTCGTAAACGCCCTAGGACGGGCGATACACAACAGATTCACTGAGGTAGGGTTAGAGGCGCTAGAACGCTTCCTGAACGATCCTAGCGCGAAATACGATGAGATTATGGACAACCTGCTAGAATACCGGAGAATGGCCCTTGGCGAAACGAAAGAAAAGACCTAAAGTCCTCAGGTGCATATGCAAAGGACGACACGACGAACGGTGTAAAGTTTGTCCATCAGGAGAATTTAAAGCATAATTTGGTCATATAGGTCCTTTTTGGGTCTTGACACCAACGGAAACCTATGGTATAATGAGGGACGCCGTCGGATACGGACAATAAATATTATACGTATAATATTCTTGTACGGCCGACTGTCTCGGGAGGACGACAAGATAAGATATCGATATATAGATAATAATATCGATATATAGATATATATATATATTACTTAATAAGTAATATTATATATAATAAATAGATTTGCTGTTCGGCGTGGCGAGACACGCGCCCAAGACAATAGGGTGGTCGGTCGTGCTGAGCTACGAAAGCGGATTGTATAGCCGTAGAGTTAGGCACGTCCCCCGTGTGGATAACACGGGATAGGTTCCAGGTAATGAACACAAGACGGCATTGTGATAACAACCTTCAAGACATAGCCCGAGGAACAGGGAGACCGGGTGGATTGAACTTCCACGACAGCATTGTTGTTAAATAAAAAAGGAGAAATGAGACGAACAAAACTTATGCTTACCTGACTGGGCTAGCTGTGTTTTTAATCCTCACTGCGGGGATGGGTTTTTGGACCCAATCTAATCTTAATTTCTGGATTGGCCACTGTGCCGGACATCCGGTTCACGTTCCGTTCTTGCTCGATACTTTGTTTAATCCAAAAAGGAGAAACATGAAAGAATCACTAACTGAGATGGTTAAGCGTTTGTCTGCTGGAATGGCTAATCCTAACAGGTATCTTGTCGTTACTGGAAAGAACATTCCGTGGTCTGAGAAAGATCGTATTCAGTCTCTCTTTTACCGAATGGAAAAGCATATTCAAAGCCTTGAGACTGATGTTCAGAGTCTTCTTCGAGAGCTTGCTAAGACCGAGCCTCTTGAGGCGCGCGAGAAATGAGCGACACGCTTAGGCCGTGCCCGTTCTGCAAAGGTACCAATCTCCGTATCAGTCGAACCACCAAAGGACTCGTCTTCGTTCAGTGCTGGGCGAATACTCCAGATGGTTGGTGTTGTGATGGACCGGCGGCACTTTTGGAGCAATACGCTATAGACGCCTGGAACCGCCGCGAGAATCAGGGCCCGGCGTTCGATGCGATGGTGAGGGCTATTCGGCGCAGGAGAAAAACAATGATTAAGAAAGACGCCGCCCGGGCCGATGCCGCCGTCGCGCGCGAAGGCCTCAAGCGGGAAAAACTGGGACGCCACTTCAGCGCCGCCGTCGCCTGGGCCGCCGCCGCCACCGCCCGCGCCGAGGAGAAGCCATGAACAAGCCGATCCGACCTTGGGGGATGTCGTTAATCGTTTTCGATATCAACCTGGTGGCCGCATTGGCTAATCACGGATTTTTAAGAATCCTACTGGCGTTTGTTTCCGGCTGTGCGTTCGTCCGGTTCTTTGATGCGGTAGTAGGAAATTGGAGGGAAGGGAAGCCATGAAATGGTTATTGGTTGCCGCCTGTTGTTCGATTCTGTTGTCTGGATGCAAGTCTTCGCCGATTCAATACCACACTCAGAGAATCTATCTCGGGTGCGTCCGGGCGGACGACCAGCGGACAGAGGAAAGATGCGAGGACGACGGAGACTCGGCGGTTATTTCTGAATACAGGTATAGAAAATGAAAATCACCGAAGCGATGAGGCGTAAGAAGGGCTTGGAGATGATTGAGAGCCTCGCCACTGATATAGAAGTCTTCGGACCAACATCTGAAGATGCTAAATACGCTTCTGACATCTATCGCATCGCGCACACACTACGCTTGCCGTCTTGTCGCAAAAACCACCCTGAGTGGACCGAGGAAATCGACGCCGAGATCAGAGCGGACGGGAAGGAGAGAAAATAATGCTGCGTACTGACTATCACATTACAGATGGCGAGACGGAGATGCTTGCTACTAACACATTAGACGATTATGTCCAAATAACATTTGACGATGTCTTCCTCGCGTCGTCCACAAAAGACAAGACAGTTTTTGATATACCAGCGGAATTAGCGCAAGAACTTGCTACTGCACTCATGGCTTTAACGGAGAAAAAGTGAAACACTTCATCGGCGGATGGTCGCTAGGGACAATCGCCTGCATGGTGGCAAACGGGAATCGCGACGATCACGACCCGAGCGTCATTTTTGTTGGATCAATGATTATAGGCGTATTCGTCGGCCTCGCCGCGTGGGGGTTGTTGCCATGATTGACGATGATGTTTTCCAGGCTATCGTAGTGCTTGCCGCATTCCTATCGTTTTGCCTCGGGTTCTGGATCGCGCATTAGAATTGATTGATCCTTAGCGGACAAATATACTGCAAGTCGGATAAGATAAGGTAATTATCCCTTGACAACATAAGACGCTCCTGCTATACTAAAATCATGAGACATAAATACCGAGTCTACTGGGCGCATGGAAGAAAGTGGTCATATCGGGTTTGCGGAAGCACTGAGAGTGCAATCGACAAGGCAAGATGGAACGAAGTTGATTGTCCTCACTGTCTCTCGAATAAGAATAAATCCGTTAAGTCGCGTCCTCTCGTTTTGAAACCAGAGGATGGAAGATGAAATACACCATCAAAGAGTTCCGCCTCGGGAATAAAAGGACTGGAAAGTGCTCCGTATACGCGAGATATTACCGAGCGACGGTGAAAAGAGAGCCCGACAGAAAAAATAACAACCCCTCAATCTGGGTCTTGACAAGAATGACTTTTCATGGTATAATATATGTGTGGTCTAAATGAGACAGCCAAACCCCAAGCAGTACTTCAGGGACGTAGATCAGGTTTACCGCGAAAGGCTGAATGCGTTCGTGTCGCTGGCGTCCCGGTACGTCTACAATAAAGACCATGCGATTGACGTTGTTCATTCTGCGGTTGCTCGTAGCGTTGCTTATTTCAACAAGCATCCTGAGAAAAAGGTAAGAGAACAGATCATTAACTGGCTTATCTTGAAGGAATGCAAGAAGAAGAACAAGGAGTCAAGGGAATCTACTCGGGACGCTGAGTGGTTTCAGGAGGAAGTGAATGTTAATCCTATCCGTTCTGGAAGGCGTATTGTCGCTCCTGAACAAGACTAAGAACTGGCTAAACGATCATCTTACCGTTCGTCATTACCTGTTTCTTGGTGTTCTAGTGTGCCTAGGATTCCTAGGAGGAAATTGTGAACGACAATATAATATACAGCGCCATTCGGGTTTATCAAGCGGGCGACAGTGGGACACGCTCCTCGTGGAGCCTGCCGTACGCGACGGCGGTGGAGGAGGTCCCCACCTCACTTCCAGGCTGCCAAATGTTCATGTTCACCTTACTGAACGGACTACATCACTCCTTCGTCGTGTCAAAGGAGCAACTAGCGGCGTTGGGAATGTTGCCCGTTCCATTGAGGGAATGGTCGCCAGACAGGCTCTATCAGGTATTATTTCCACTAACGAGGACGGTCATCGAAACTATTCAAAACTCTATTCAAAACTACCCAACGCCCTCTACAACGAGTCCGAAACCTACCACGGGTGGACGCAAAACCTTGGGATCGAAGCGGGTGCGCCGAAAGGGGCCGGTATTGACTGCCAGTTCTATCAGTTTCGAGATTTAGAATCTCATGCGGGAGTGGATTACTTCTTCACTTCTCAGCACGTCAGCCCCGCAATCGGGATAGGCTGGAATCCTCAGAAGATTACGAGGGTTACGCACAATACTTACCTGTTCTTGAATTGGGTTCCTCTTGGTCCAAACGGCGTTTCGGCTGTTTTTGGTGGAATTCGTCTAAACTTGTAAAGGAGAACTAAATGAGTCAGACTATTGAGTATGTCGTTGAGGCGGTTGCAAAACACAAGATGGGCATTAAGGCCGCTGGGCACGAGGCGTGGATCAACGCCGACAAGAAGGCCAACGTTAACTTCTCTGAGCTTCATCCTGGAGACGTTATCAAGGCAGTCGTTGACGAGTGGAACGGGAAGACCTTCGTCAAGAAGTTTGACATCGTGACAGGATCATCCCCACTTCCTGCCTCTCAGGCAGCGGCCAGCCAGCCTAGTCGCTCTCCCGGTAATCTGTTCGTGCCTAACCAGGCAGAGAAGTCCGCCGAGATTGCCCGTGCGGTTGCCCTTAAGGCCGCTGTGGATGCTCGTGGTGCGACTGACGAGGAGCTTGCGAAGATCATGGACGTGACCAAGCAGTTCTTCAACTATCTCATGAACGTTAAGGAGGTTGCGTAACATGGCTCAGACTCTCGAAGACCTGATGAAGATGTTCCGTCCTGAGATAGCTCGCTATGAGAATGCTCGTTTCGCCGTGAGTCAGTCGTATCAGCTTGTCATGGAGAACTATCCTGGCAGCATCGTCGAGCGCATTAAGATCGCTCGCGAGCTTCAAAAGGCAATGTTTGACGATCTTGAGAAGACCATCGACATCGCCGTCCCGAAGGAGATTCCCGTGAGTAAGACTGGCCCTAAGGAACTTCCCCCTCCTGCCAAGCTGTCTGAGAGCGTTCCTGCCAAGGAGGCTAAGAATGGAAATAAAAGCGTCACCGCCTAACTTCCTCTCGATTCTTGAGGAATCCTATGCACAAGAGGAGCTTGAGCGTTCCAAAAAGCCGAGAGAGTTTAGGCACAATCCGTCGTCGGCGTCCTTCAAAAAGCCCGACGGAACTGTTATCGGAGCTTGCTTACGAAACCTCTACTTTCGAGCAACTTCTGAGCCTGAAAGCGATCCTAAAACGCTCACGACGAAACTTCAAGCGGACTTCGGAAATGGAATCCACGATGTAGTCCTCAAGCGCCTTAAAGACGCAAAGGGGATGGTCCTTTCCCCCGAGGCGGCAGGTCGTGCTGTGGTTGATCCTCTCACGAAGGAGATATCATATCGGCTGGACGGCCTTGTGAGTTACCGTGGTGAGTTGGGCGGTCTTGAAATCAAGACTAAGCAGTCGTTTGCCGTTCAAAAGTATTTAAAAAACGGGAGCCCAGATGAGACACACCTTCTACAAGTCTTGTCTTATTTTGGTACTAATCCTGACCTTAGGTGGTTTTCTTTGGTATACTTTGCACGGGATACGGCTTATCGGGGGGAATATCACATCTACCGAGATACAGAGTCGAGTGATTTTCTCATCGAATCAGTTACCCCCAAGCTCCGCCCCAAGCGAATCACAGACCTGTCTTTCGCTGGTATTGTCTCCCGATGGAGGGACTTGGAGTTGTCGGTGGATAAGGGTCTGCTCCCGCCCAGAGACTTCAAGGCGGTATTAGACAAAGAAGGTAACGTCACTGACAAGCGCACGAAGAACTACGTCGAGTATAAGACGGATTTCCAGTGTGCGTATTGCTCGTGGAAGACTAAGTGTTGGAGCATGGAAGGTAAGGAACGGGACGCAAAGCAAGTTTCCGGCTAAAAACCGGCGGGGCTCACGGAGAGATAAAACCGTTATTCAGGCTAACCTCGTAGGGCGACTTCCGACGCCGTGCTTGCGCGGGTCGGGAAGCTCAAGCTGGCCTCCAAATTTAATGATGACTACATACTCCATAGACAAGGCACTAGAACAACAGTATGACACGCTTGGGCATCCCGAAGGGACACTCACAGAAATTCGGGCTTTTAGCCCGTATGCCCAAGTCTTTTGTAAGAACAAAGCAGAGTTCGTCGCAGAAGCGAAGAAACGGGCTGGGACTAACCTCTACGTCGGGATTAACCCGCGATCTGAGGCGAAGGGCGTCGCGTCTGCTGTTAGGACTGTTACTTGTCTCGTACTTGACATTGATCCCTCCCGTCCAAAGGACACTCCGTCAACGCCTGAACAGCACAAGAGCGCGCTTGAGCTCGGTAAAAGGATCACAGAAGACCTTCGTATGGGCTTTCTCGTTTCCTCCGGCTCAGGATGTCACGTTTACATTCCCATTAGGCCGATCCGTGTCGAGAATACGGACGCCCTAACCGCCTCAATTAAACAATGGATGGACGCCATAAGGAGCAGATATGCGACTACTGAGCTTAAAATCGACTCAATCCACGACCTTCCCCGCGTCATTCGTGTTTGGGGCAGCCACAATCAGAAATCAAACCGCACCTGTGGCCCGGTTGGGGAAGTTAGTCTTTCTCGGTATGACCTCAAGTTCGAGCAACGAGGAACTGAAACCCTGGTTGCACCCTCAGAGTCCGGCAATTGTCGTTTCGACGCCCTACTTCTATCAGATAAACGTCTCGCGGCGCTGGTTCAAGGTGATAACAGCTATCCTAGCCGGAGCGAAGCGGATTTCGCGTTCATTTCAATCCTCGCAGAAGCGCACTTCCCGCCATCGGAAATTAAATCGCTCCTAAAGTTTAACGCTCATGGGACGGTCTGCAACCCAAAGCCGAGCGACAGAAAGGAGGACATTGATCGTGACATTAAATCGGTGTGCGAAAAGGTTCGTGAGACTTCAAAGGCGAATAGTTTCTCACTCACCACTCATTCCTCTTCTTATTATTCTTCTCTTAGGAGTCGATCTATGGGTATTCGGACTGGCTTCGACTCTTTGGACGAAATGATATCCGGTCTCAAGAAGCAAAAGCTATACGTTCTTGGCGCGAGGCCGAACACAGGTAAGACGACGTTACTTACTCAGGTCCTTACCAACCTTGCTGAGATGAACATGAGCTGTCTTTTTTATCCTACAGAGGTCGGTTCTGAGCCGATCTTCGACAAGATCGTTTCTCGCAAGACTGGAATCAACCTAAAGAAATTCCAGAATGGATCGTTCTTGGAGTCTGACTATGAAAAGATCGACGGTATTCGAGCGCAGATTGAAAAGCTCCCCCTCATCGTCGTTGAAGACTTCGCTACAACGCTTGATGTCATTGACCAAGGAATTAAGAAGTATGCCCCTGGTGTGGTCTGCGTTGACTACTTCCAAGCCCTCAAATGGAACGACCCGGACTCTGTTGGCGAGAAAGCGGACGCTGTTCGGCGCTTCAAACAACTCGCGGGCGACCACGACGTTCCGATTCTTCTCGCCTCTCAGCTTAACCGAACCGACGAAGGAAAGCCAACGCTAAAATCCTTGAAGGCTACTGGGGCTTTGGAGGAGTTCGGGGACGTTGTCGCATTCCTGTTCCGAGATACGGCCCTCTCGTATCCAGTCAAAGCAACCCTGAGCGTCCAGAAGTCAAAGTATTCTGCCGTTGGAGACATCCCAATGGACTTCTTTTCGTCAGTTTGTGAGTTTAAGGAAGGGGAGGGTCAGCTATGAAAGTAGAAACCGAGTATGTTATTGATCTATTTGAACAGCTAGACACTACTGACAAGATAGACTTTTTAGAGTATTGTTTTAGGAAACATAACCATAAATACGAATACGCCACAATGTGCCCGTCTTTGCGTAAATTCTACTCAAACGAGGAGAGAGGAAAATGATTGAAGCTAGATACGTCTCGTACGACAATAAAGGCAAAATTAATCGCAGTCGTAAGACTACCGCGTGGGTTGCGGACAAGGGAAAGCCCCCGTCTCTTTGTATTGCGCCCGCCTACGAATTTTACGACTATCCAGAAGAACTTACATTCCATGAAATCACGATTTCCTTAAAAGACCTAATTGCTGAACTTCGTAAGAAAGGACTGATCTAATGAAGATCGTTGGAATCTCAGGGTGGCGTGGGAACGGCAAGACGACTCTTGCCAACCTGCTTGCCATTAAACATGGGTACCAACGGGTTAGCTTTGCCGAGCCTTTGAAGGCCCTCGCAAAGCAAGTCTTCCCTTTCGACGACGTTGACCTAACTTCTCCGAAGCGTAAGGAGCAGAAGTGGAGGGGGCATGACTGGTCCCCTCGGGAATTCTTGGTCAACCTAGGCGAGTTCGCTCGCTTCCACGAGCCTTCGATTTGGCTCAACAAGGGAATCTCTCAATGTAAGGATGCGGACGGGAAGTACGTGTTCGATGACGTGAGATACTTTAACGAAGCCGATGCCATCAAGGCGCTAGGCGGTAAGCTCATTCGTCTTAATCGCTACGAGAAAGACAACCCCTACGGAAAGCACCTTACCATTACGTCTGAAACTCAACTGGATGATTATAAGTTTGACATGATTATTCACGAGTTCGACAACAAAGACATTCCAGACCTCAGGAAGCGGGCAGATAAGATCGAGGAGCTATGGTAAAAGGAACCACAATGGACACCTTCTGCTGTATGTGTACTAAAGAGATAGTCCCGGAAAGCAAAGGCGTTCTGCTGGCCGTTGATTATTCTGAGCCCGCGCAACCGTCCACGCAGTTCATGGCGATTGTGTGCGCCGACTGCGCCAACGAGGCCGCTAGGTCGAATGAGTCTTTCTCAGCCACGGAGGCATTAATCAATGCAAGAATCGTTCGACTCCAAAACCCCGACAAGTCCTTCTACCCCTAAGGTAGTTACACTCGACCTTGAGACTACTGGACTTGACTGGCAAAATGACTCAATCATCCTGTGCGGATATCGAGTAAATCAAGGAGAAATAAGATATGCCGAAGGCGAAGACAAGGAACTGTCCGACCTGCTCTCGTGTCCTGAAAATACACTACGCGGTCATAACGTTAAATTTGATGCTCTCTTTCTTTCGCATTTGGGGTATGATATCCGGTGTAACCTCCAAGACACGAGAGTTCTTGCATATCTTGTCTGGCCTTCGGAACCGAGTCACGCACTCAAGGACATCGTCCGCGCCAAGCTCGGAACTGATCCAACCGAACTACGGACTCTTTTATTCAAGCCGCTCGTACGGGAACTAACTCATCTTGAAGACTTCTCGGACCTGTACTACAAGATCGGTAATCAGTGGTGCCGCAAAGACCTGCTAAAGGAATACCACCGTGAAGACATTCTCAATGTCGATAGATTGTACGAAGCTATGGTCAGACAGGGTATCCCGGCGTGGTTCAGTGATGTTGAAATGCCCCTCACACGGATGCTCTATAGTATGGAGCGTTCGGGATGCCCTTTGGATTTGCCCAGACTTACGGCGTTGGGTGCTGAACTTAAGTCCCGAGCCGACGCTCTTTCTAAAGAAATCGGACTCGTCAACCCAAATTCAAAGGATCAGATTGCGGAAAAACTAAAGGAGAAGGGCTATGAACTTGACCGAATATGCTCAAAAACGCCTTCTGGAGAATTTAAAATTGATGCGTCGTTCCTCAGGTCGCTCGTCTGGAAAGGGGATGCCTGGGCGCAGACTCTACTTGACTATCGGAGGATCGGAAAAATTCTTACGACCTATGTTGAGCCTTTTCAGCGGCTTGCTATGGCGGATGGACGACTCCATGGAAGTTTCAATCAGGCAGGGTCTGAAGACATCTACGGAGAAGGAGCGCGGGGAACTAATACTGGGCGTTTGTCATCTTCAAATCCCAACCTCCAAAACATCTCGGCCCGCACGGCGATTGGTCGAAAAGTCAGAGAGTGCTTTGTGGGAAGACCACAGCGATTCATGTTCGATTCCGACCTCAAGCAAATCGAGCCGCGAAAAATCGCCCACTACTCGCAGTCCCCGAGGCTAATCCATGCATTCAATAATGGACTCGATACTCACGGACTTTTTGGCTCTGACATCTTTGGAAAGCCGGTTGATGCCCTCACCCATGACGAAAGATTCATCGGAAAAACTTCTTGGCTTGCGACAGTCTATGGCTGCTCTGCCGGAAAGCTGCTCTCTACCTGCGAATCAATCTCAGGCAAGCCCCTAGCAAGAGAATTATACGCCGGATTTATGGGGGCCTTTAAACTACTCCCTGTCAAATCAAGCCGGTTTTCGTGGGGAGATTCCCAAGAATCCATGAGGAAGGAGTATGGGGATGAGGCTGAGGACATGGCCGCTAAGAAAGCCTTCTTTGCTAACGTTCAAGATCGTTTTAAGAAGAGCAACCCCGAAATCATGGGTTGGCGTGAAGCTCACGTAAATCGGGTAAAACGCATTGGTTACGTCGTAACCTATGGGGGCCGCAAGATCAAGATTGATGGCCTTGATTCTAAGAACAAAGCGATCTACCTAGCCGCCGAGAGAACCGCCGTTAACTATCAGATTCAGGGTTCAGCCGCAGACATCATGAAACTGATTATGCTTGAGCTTCAAAAGAGACTTATCGATCCCGGATATGGCAACGTCTTTGCCGTGGTTCACGATGAGGCTCTCGGCGATCTTGTCGATCCGTCCTACATAAACATCGTAAAAGAGTGCATGGAAAAGACAGTGACTTTGCGCAACGTTCCGGTGGAGTCAGATACGAAGCTGATTGCCAACTGGTCCGAGAAGAAATAAGGAGAAATGAATGAATAATGACTTCAAAAAGGGCCTAAAGATCGGAACGTTCGACATCGAGACTACGGCCCTCGAAGCTCAGCACGGATATATGCTCTGCGCTTGTATTAAAGAGGTTAACGAAAATAACCTCAAAGGGAAGACCTGGACGTATCGTATCGACGATTACGCGGACGGGAGGGCTAACCACAGTGATAAGCACCTTGTTAAAGATGTCATTGCTAAATTGGACGAGTTTGATTGCATCGTTGGTTGGTATTCTAGCCAATTCGACTGGCCTTTCCTTTACACACGTGCGTTTAAGCACAATCTTCAACTTCCTAAAAAAGATTACCGACGTGATCTTTGTTTGTCTGCTCGGGGGTTCGGTAAGCTTAGGAACAACAAGCTGGCTAATTGGGAACGCTACATCTTTGGCGAAACGAATAAAACGTTCCTTGATTTCCAGACATGGATCGAAGCAATTCGTGGTGATAAGAAGTCGATAGACTACATCGTTCACCACTGTGAGATGGACGTTCTGTCTACGGAGCGTCTGTACAAGCGGTTCATGCCGATTCTCGGCAAACTTCGGAGGAACTAACATGATCTTCACTATCACAGATAAGCGTCGTTGCGGTCATGCAATCTCAGGTCAAATGGAGCCAGACACGAAGAGGGTTCTTCTAGATCAGAACTACCTCGTGGCTGTCGTTGGGACGATGATCCGAGAAATGATTAAAGCGTCTAGTCAAGACTGTCCATCCTGTATTAAAACTGAGGTTATCAAAGATGCCCAATAACTCATATATTCGCTCTACAAAGCGAGAGCGTGAGCTTGTAAATCTGTTCAGGAAGTCGGGGTGGGATGCCTGTCGTTCAGCCGGTAGTCATTCCCCTTGGGATGTCTGGGCCTTTAACCGAGAAAAAAACAAGGTTTACCTAATTCAAGTTAAGACAACGAAAGGCGCTAGGAGGCTCGAAAAGACTCTCGAATACGATGGCGGAAACATCCAGTGCTGGCGATTCAACTACGTCTAAAGGAGATAAAGTGATGCTAAAATGGGAAGTGTTGGAACAGTTGACTGTCGAGGAGTGGGCTCGGTTCAAGAAGTTCGTCGCGTCTCGTCCGGCTGTTTACGAGACTCTTGCGGATGGACGAAAGGTTGAGGCGTTCCTTGAGTCCGATCTACATGAGTTTATGACCGTCATGGGACTTATTAAGGCCGACGCTGAGGCTGTTAAGGACACCGCCAAGGAAGCTCCTGTTCAACTCGAACTGGACTTCAAGGCTAACGAAACCAAGGAGAAAGTGAATGAAGGTCTTCCGCCCTCGCCGCCGGATAGCCGACCTTAACGGATATCATCTAGCCGTTGAGAGCGATAATCCTATTGAGGACATTGACGAGTTCAATAAGTTCTGTGAGAAGCTTATCGCAATAATCGAGGAGATAAACGCTAAAGATGCAGATAATTAAAGAAGCCGTTGTCGGAGAGTATCATTTCATCGTCTCGAAGGATTATTTGGCTGTCACCATGAATGGTGAAGAGCTTGTGGTCCTTAACCGTAACGATGCCCAGGAGGTCACTACGTGGCTCTTCTCTGAGCTTAACGGCGCGAAGGTTGCCCCAACTGTTGCGGAAACGCCTCAAAACGTTTCTGTTAGCGCGCCTGTGGCTGTTCCGCGCAAGTACGTTGCTGTTCCTTCCGCAGAGGAACTTGGGACTCGTCAGTCTCGGCAGACTGTTCCCATGAAGGACAGCAATCCGTTCGCTGCCCAGGGGGTTCTTGGCTCAACGGGTCCGGCAGGAGATACCATTAAGGCGTTGAACTTGGCGGCAGAGGCGGCTTCGTCTGGGGCACCGCTGATTCCGTCGAACACGAACATACGGCCTTAAAACGACGGTATCCTGTGAACTCAGGCCACGCTTCCCATTTGCTACGCGGACGCAGAATAACGTGATTGAAGGGCTCTCCTCTCGCCTCAACCATGTATTCATCGTTAGCAATCATACCGACGTGGTCAATAAGTCCGTCTGAGTTCCTAAAGAAGCCAACGTCTCCGGGTAAGGGGTCTTGGCACGGGTCAGTGGCGTCGTATTGGTTATACGATCCGTCGGGAAGTACGATTCCCGCTGACCTTGCGTAAAGCCAGCGTATGAAGCCAGAACAGTCTACTGCGCCGGTGGGACTGGGCTCAGAGAGAGCCCATTTTGAGCCGTACCCGTAAGGTCTTCCAACCTTACTTACGGCTAAGGCGACTAACTTCTGCCTGTCTATGGACATCGCGTTTAATCTCCGATATGTCGGCTGACATATCATCAACCTTCTGGATCAAGGTTGCAATCTGTTCCGGCTCGCTCTTGTGGTCCTGAACCTGGTCTGAAAGGGCGTCCAGGCGAGTTGACAGTGTTCCGTAGATCACTCCCAAGGTAATTAGCATTACTACGAAGTAGAGAACATCTTGGACGGATAGGTCTAGAGGACGAAAGAGTTTGTGACGCATATTACTTTGTTATGATCTTGTGAGCTTGCTCAGCGACTTCCATCCCCACGCCAACGCCAGGGTGGAACGGCGTAACCCCAAGTTTCGCTAACGACCACGCCTTCTTAGCAACATCCATTGCGGTTGTCTTTTCTTTCCCGGCTTCGGTCTTCGGTAACGCTGTCTTAGCATCGTCCGCTGCGGCCAATTCGCTAGCGGCCTTCTCAGAAGTCGCATTAGTCTTAACAGCGGCCTCGTACGCCTCCCGAGAGGCGTCAATCTGCTGAGACAGGGCGTGAAAGTCTTGTTGCTCCCCGTTCGGGTATAAAGCATTCATCGCATCTGCGTGTGCGAACTGGTATTTCAGGAATGCTTTCTCAGCGTCAGACGAACCAGCAAGCTGTCCGATCATATCGTATAGATGAGACTTTTGAATGTTTGCGATGGCGGCTGGTCCACCAGCAGCCGTAATGGCCTTAACGGCTTCTGAGTTACCACGCTCACCGCCCATAAGAACATCGTGAGCCGCTTCTAGGTTTGGGCGGCTCAGGAACGCCTGCACTGGATCATTATAGAACCTGGAATGTAGCTCAGCCCATCTAGCCGCACCGAGGTCAGATAGTTCTTTAATTTCCTGCGGGGCATTGGCGGCATAATCCTTAGAAAGGCCGTCTGTGGCCGCTACGGCGAACGCGCCCTTCTTGGTCCCCGGGTTGTCACGAGCAATCTGTAAGAACGCCGACCTTGCCCCGTTGATTCCCGTGAGATTAACCTGTCCTAGGTCCTTGCGAGTAATTTCCCCCGCGTTGGGGTCCGCGAGTTTAGCCCCTAGTGCTTCATCCGACAAAGGCTGTCCTACCCGCAACCACTTGCCAAGAGGACCAGTCTTTAGTTCATCTGGAAGAGACTCGAATTGGTCCTTGAACGGTTCAATGGCTCTCGTAAAGTTTGTAGGAACTGAGAAGTTGGAGTCAAGAACGCTCTTGTACTGTGGCTTTTGAAGCTCAAGATAAGGCTCTTGGGCATAGTCATGAAAAGAGTCAAGAGCGTTTTGGATTATCGTCCTCGCCGCTTGGTTATGAACCCCTGGCGTTGAGACTAATTTAGACGTGCCAAGCTCACGTGCTGTGAGAGGAGGAACCTCAGGAACAGGAGGAAGGATTTTAGGGACGAGAGACCCCTGCGGGCCGTCGTTCACAAGAGCCGGGGGTAGAAGCGCGGCAACGCGCGCGGCAGTCGCCTTTTCAGATGCATTAGCAGCCATTGCGGCTTTAGCGGCCTGCCATCCCTCCATTGCAGCACCGGCACCAAGAGTGTCGAACGTAACTGCGTCAGGGTTAGTAAGTCCTCGAATTGCCCCTGCAACCAGCTGTGCGTTGGAAAGTAGACCGCCCCCTGCGGCAGACATCGCAACCTTTCCTACGATAGAATTGCTATTGTCTAGTCCATATTTGTGTATGCCGTCAGCAACGGCTTGGGCCGCATCCCCTACCGGAGAGGCCAGATTTGTCCACATCTGTCTAGCTGACTCAAGCGGGTTTATAGACGGACCACCAGTCATCAGCAGCTTGTTTGCGTTGTTGTAGATTCCACCGAGGGTGTCGTTTCCAGACGCCTTAAGCTGAGAAGCGGCGTTGTTTAAAGCACTCTCAACAGGGTGTTGAATTTTCCACCCCACCTTCCCGTAGGCGTCCTTGTAGTTATCAGGTGCCATTTGCTTAAACTTAGCAATAATGTCATCTGTAGAGACACCACCCAAGCTCTGTGCGTATTTATCCCTCAGTCTTTGGGCGATCTGCTCGTTTATTTGGCTATCGAAATCAGATTGAGAAGGCATTATTTACTCCAATCAATTCCCTGAAATGGATCAACACTTTGTGATCCTTTTTGGGCAGCAGTGCTGATAACCCTTTGCATTGTGCGGTGATTTAGCGCCGGTTTTGAGGGAACGTCTCCCTTACTAATCTTTCCAAGCGGGTTTCCCTGTGCATCCAGCAACGTATTATCTTTCACAGAATATCCGGCAAACTTAATTGGATGCCCGGTATCGAAGTGCGGAATGAGCGTTCCGAACATATTCTCAAGAATTGGTGGAACTACAACCCCGTTTAGTGGTTGGCCGTCCGGGGCAGTGTTAATTTTACCTTGTAACGAAAATCGCTGATACGCTCTCAACATGGCGTCTTTATATAGGTCATTCTCCTCACCAGCGACCATATTGGTGTCAACGCCGGACTTGCCTAGAATCTTACCCATGCCCTGCGAATATCTTCCGCCAGTAACTCCGCCCTCAGTCTCAGCCGCGAGCGGTCCTAGTTCGTTAGCAAGTCTCGTCAGCTTTGCGGTTGCGGGGGCAAGCCTGTCTGGAAATAGAGATGCGATACCGCCGCTAATGCCCTCAGAGCCGAATCCGCCTTGTTGTAACCGTTCCTGAAACGCCCTGTGTGTCTGGTTAAGGACGTTTAGGTATTGCATATTCGTATTGTATAGTTTGGTCTGTTCTGGCAAAAGCTCGTTCTGAATTACCGACTTGACGCCGTTAAGCTGGTTATGCAGGTCCCATGACGTAGTGAGTCCTGTTTGTGGATCAAAATTAGCTGTTTTTGGTCCAGCAGCGTTCAACAGCGCCGGATTACGAACAGCCTTAAGTAGCTGGCCTGCCCCTCCGAGGTCAGCCTGGTTCATCCCAGAGGTATCCACTCCGGTTGCGTTCAAAAGAGAAGCTGCCGTCCCCTCTGGAACAAGACCTCGTTGGTACGCCGCTTGTGCGGTATTCGTCGCCGCTGTAATCTCCTGTGCCTTCTCAGCCATCCTAGCCTGAGCGGCCTGTTCAATCTGTGCGGATTGGAGCTTAAGCTGAAACGCTTGATTCTGTTGCGTCTTTAGCTGATCGAGTGCGCCCTCAGCCATCCCGCCACCAAGGCTACCAAGTCCCATAAATTATTGACCTCCGCCCATCAACGACAAGTATGGTGCGGCCGCATCAGCAGATGTATAGTTATAATTACTCATCGACGGAGAGTTGGCAAGAGTTCCAAAAGAACCCCCAGACGATCCACCCGAACCTCCGCTCCATGGATGACTATTCCCGTACGCCATAATTCCCTGCATGGCCATGTTTCCAACAGCACTCAAGTTCTGCTGCTGGTTCATCCAGCCCATCTGATTAGAGTTATTAGCCGCCCCGAACATTGCGTCCCACGCATTAGCGTATTGGCTCTGGACAGCGTTAATGTTGTTAAGATTAGACTGGTACGCCTGAGCGTTGTATTGACCTTGGAGAACGGCCGCAGTTCGGCCTGCCTCAGCCGCAAAGGCCCCGGAATCGACGTTTAGGCCCCTTCCAGCGAACTGAGCGGCAAGGTTAGGCATATACTGTGTGTACGCCGTATTGTACATATTGTTGATCGCATTGAGGTAGCTCTGGTTTGCTCCATTAAGCTGTGTCTGGAACTGACCGATCTGAGCCAAGCGGTTATTATATTGATCCCACGGAAGCTGATATCCTTTCTGATCTGCTCCCATGAACCCAGACAATCCGCCTAGGATCGCCCCGCCAGCCGCAAGATAGGGGTTGCCGGAGGCCATTCCTGCCATTGCGCCGCCTGCCGCCCCAGTCCCAGCCGCTGCCCATTGGTCTGAACTCATATTCTTCTCTCCTTATACTATATTACCTAAAACTGTTATTTTACTGCGGCGAATTCACTTCGGTCGGCTTTCGGCCAGCGTCCAGAGGATTGGCGATTTTAAGTTCGCCGTTTATCGGGACGGTAAGCAATTCTCCGGCGTCAATGGGTTTTCCAGCGCCGGGAGCGTTAATCAATTCCGGTTCTGTCCTCTGTAATTCCCTGAAAATCCCCGGGTCCGGGTTGACGATCTGCGACGGGCACGCCGGGATCGCTTCCTGCGCGGGCAAGCTGAGAGCGGCGAGCGCGGCCAGCAGTGCGGCGGTGATGAGTTTCACTCGTGTTCTCCCTGCGCCCCTACGGCGCAAATCGCCCAGCCCAGGAACCCCATCGCCGCCCACGCGATTGCCGCGATGGCCGAGGCGATGGGGTGCGTCGTGATTTCGCGGATCATGGATGTGTCACTCCCTGCCACAGCTCTACGTGGCCGCTGAAGGCGCAGGGAGTATTGCCGGTATTCGTGGTCTTGCAAACGACAGATAGAGACGATAGGGGCGCGGCGAACGGAACGCCATCGTTAGTGTTCCAGCCACCGTTACCCTCGGCGTCTACGGTGCAACCATTCGTCGTGCGGAAGTGTCCACGGAAGTTCGCCGTGACATAACCGTCTCCTCCAGCGGCGAAATCGGCAAATAATCGCACGGGCCATCCCGCGCAATCCGGCGAGCCTTGATAGCCCCCGGTCCAGAGCGAGTGGCTTGAGCCGCCTGCGTTGGACGGCCCCACCCCTGAGTTAGTGTAGTATCCGCCGATCTGGTATTTCGCCGAATTGTCGAGGTTGGCGACGACGCCGACATAATTTGCGGCGGTCGGCGTCACCACCATCACGAGCCGGTAACTCGTCGATGAGATCAGCCCAGAAAAAGTCACCGTGTCCACGTTGACTACATCCACAGACGAGACCATGATCTCCACATTGGAGGCGTTGACGCCTGCGCCGTTGAGTGAGATCGTGAGCGTGGACCCCGCCAAGAAGTTGATCGCCGACCCGGACGCCATGTTGTTGACGATGGTGGTCCCCA